>Ga0068855_100003445_pt1 | contig 19352 bp, 19 predicted proteins | sample KBSCornC52_FD_66592 | JGI IMG/M metagenome (GOLD analysis project Ga0068855, IMG submission 66592) | Corn rhizosphere microbial communities from Kellogg Biological Station, Michigan, USA - KBS Corn C5-2 | ecosystem: Host-associated > Plants > Roots > Rhizosphere > Soil ...
ACGGAACTCTGCCGACTCAGAAGAACGTCCAAGTCACCCCAACCGCAACCATGTTCGCATCCTTGATGTTCGAGAACTCGTAAGCCTCGTACTCCGCACGAAAGGCCAGACTTCCCAAGCGAAATTGAGCGCCGCCGCCGTAGGTGAAATCGGTCCCGTCCCGTTTCGTCGAGACCGCAATGTCGGGGGCGTTCAGTGTCGCTTTCCAATTGATGGCGCCCGCTTTGAGGAACAGATCGAACGGGCCCAATGGCAACAGTCCGAGCGCGTCCAGAGTCACGCCGTGCGGATTGATCTCGGCCTTGGTGCCTCGAAGCTGATCATCCGGTTTGCCCAGGTCCACATAGTTCGCTTCGATCGCGAGCCAGTCCAAGAAACGGAAACCGGCGATCACTTTGTAAGAGACATCGCCGCCATCGAACTTCAACGTACCGAAGCGCGAATCGTCTTGTTCGACTTTGACGTTCGAATGTCCTACGCCTGCGCCTAAGTAGATGCCATGGTCCGCCGCGAACACAGGTGCGGCCGCAAGCACCAGACAAATACAAATAATTTGTCGCATAACGGAACCTCCTCGGTGACGCTGTGGAACAGCCGAAAAACGTGGAGGGTTCCGCTAGTGCGGTAAGGGGCAACAGCTTCTAACCAACACTGGCGTCGATGACCCGAGGCTTCGTGCGATCAGTGCGCCTCGTCCCAGTTCATGCCGATGCCTATATCAACGCCGAGCGGCACATCGAGATTCGCCGCGGCTGCCATGTGCGTACGCACTTGTGCCGCTAATTCATCGACGACGTTCTCTGCCGCTTCGAAGACGAGTTCGTCGTGCACTTGCATGATGAGTCGCGCGGGCAAGCGCGACTGCACGAGCCAAGAGTCGACATTGACCATGGCAAGTTTGATGATATCCGCAGCAGTGCCTTGCATGGGTGCGTTGATCGCCGCACGTTCTGCATATTGTCGTAGCGCTGCATTCTTCGCTTTGATGTCCGGCAGATATAAGCGTCGGCCAAACACTGTTTCAACGTAACCGCGTTCTCGCGCGAGCGAGCGCGTGTCATCCATGTAGCGCTTTACGCCCGGATAGCGTTGGAAATACAAGTCAACGTACTTCTGCGCTTCGCCGCGCTCGATGCCTAATTGGCGCGCCAAACCGAACGCCGACATGCCGTAGATCAAGCCGAAGTTGATCGCTTTGGCCGAGCGGCGTTGATTGTGAGTGACGTCGGCGACCTGCACACCGAACACTTCCGCAGCCGTCGCTTGATGAATGTCGCGATTGTCTGCGAACGCTTTGAGCAATCCGGCATCGGCAGACAAGTGCGCCATGATGCGTAGCTCGATTTGCGAATAATCGGCCGCCAAGAGCCGATAGCCGGGCGGCGCAATGAATGCTTGTCGGATACGACGGCCTTCGGGTGTGCGAATCGGAATGTTCTGCAGATTCGGATCGCTGGAAGAAAGACGGCCGGTGGCGGCCACCGCTTGTCGATAAGAAGTGTGCACACGCCGCGTTCGTGCATTGACCTGCGCCGGCAACTTGTCCGTGTATGTCGATTTGAGCTTGGAGATGCTGCGGTATTCGAGGATGAGGCGCGGCAGCTCGTGCTGCTCGGCCAGTTCCTCGAGAACATCTTCTGCCGTCGAAGGTTGACCCGTTGCCGTCTTACGCAACACCGGAATCGCCAACTTGCCGAACAAAATCTCCTGCAATTGTTTGGGCGAATCCAGATTGAACGCGCCGCCTGCCGCTCGATGACAGTCGACTTGCATTTCCTGCATGCGTTTGGCGATTTCGCCGCTCTGCCGCCGCAGCGATTCTAGATCGAGCAACACACCTGCCTGTTCCACTCGCACGAGCACAGGTTCGAGCGGCTGTTCGATCGACTCATATAACGACGCAAGCCGTTTCTCTGCAGCAATCTGCGGCCACAGCGCATGATGCAGCCGCAGCGGCAAATCGCTTTGTTCGGCGGCGTAGCTTGCACCGCGCTCGATGTCTAATTGATCGAAGCTGATTTGCTTGGCGCCTTTACCCGCCAGTTCTTCGTAACTGCGGGCCTGCATGCCCAAATATTTGGGCGCGATCTTCTCCAAGCTGTGATCCGTAGCGGTACTGTTCCACACATACGATTCCAACATGGAGTCGTAGTGAACACCGCGGAGTTCGATGCCATGGCGCACCAATACGTGCGCATCGAACTTCAGATCATGTCCCACTTTAGGCGGCAAATCGCTTTCGAGCAGCGGCTTCAGCGCTTGCAAGACGCTCTCTCTAGCAAGCTGAGCAGCACCGGGATACACATGAGCCAGCGGAATGTACGCTGCTTCGCCCGCGTTCACGGCAAGAGAAACGCCGACGATTTCAGCGTTCATGTAGTCGTTCGAATTGGTCAACAAATCGATCGCAAGCAGCGTCGATTGTTTTGCTTTGTCCACCCAGCGTTGCAGCGCTTCCTCCGTGAGCACCGTCTCGTAGTTAGCTGCGATTGCTGGCGGCAGCGCGATATCTATTTCGACAGCCGTTGCAGTCGGCTCGCCGCCCAATTGCTTTAGCAACGAGCGCAGTTCGAACCGTGTATAGAGATCGCGCAGCCGCTCTTGATCGGGTGTTTTTTGTTGCAGCGTCTCCAACGGCAATTCGAGCGCTACATCGCAATGAATGGTGGCGAGCTTGCGGGAAAGCTCCAGCTCTTTGAGACCCGCGCGCAAATTTTCACCCACTTTGCCGGCGATCTCTCCTGCATGCGCGATCACTTGATCGAGATTCGAATATTGCGCCAGCCATTTCGCTGCGGTCTTGGGACCGACTTTGTCGATGCCTGGAATGTTGTCGATGCTGTCTCCGACCAGCGCGAGATAATCGATGATCTGTTCCGGATAGACATCGAACTTTGCCTTCACGCCGTCGCGGTCGAGACGACTGTCCGTCATCGTATTGACCAACGTGATCTGGCCGTTCACCAATTGCGCCATATCTTTATCGCCCGTCGAAATCAGCACGGCCGTGCCTTGCTTAGCGGCACGCGTGGCGAGTGTGCCGATGACGTCATCGGCTTCCACGCCTTCGATGCGCAAGAGTGGCAAGCCCATGGCATTCACGATGTCGAGCAGCGGTTGAATCTGCGAACGCAAATCGTCGGGCATGGGCGTGCGATTCGCTTTGTATTGCTCGAACAATTGGTCGCGGAACGTTTTACCGGGCGCATCGAACACGACGGCGATCCACTGCGGCTGCTCTTCTTTCAAGAGCTTTTGCAGCATGTTGACCACGCCCAAGAGAGCGCCCGTAGGTTCGCCTTTGCTGGTGGTGAGCGGCGGTAGTGCGTGAAACGCGCGGTATAAATATGACGAACCGTCGACGAGGACGAGCTTACCCGGGGTGCTCATATCACTTGACTGAGCCATCGGCCGCGCCGCCTTGAGCAGGCGTCGCAGAAGGAGCAGTGTCCGTGCTTTGCGGCGCGCTCTTCTTGTCGTCGGATTTCTTCTCGCCGTCTTTATGCTCGGCAGGAACGCTTTGCTGCTTATCGGGTAGGTAGAGCGGTCCCTTCAAGCCGCAGCCCGTCACGGCCAACACACTTAGACATGCGATAACGGCCTTGCTTGAGATCATGGCGCGCATCATTGAGCGGGGTGATCGAGAATGAACATCGTAATTCTAGAGATGCACACGGGGCGTTGTTGCGGATCGGAAATGCGAATTTCCCAAACGTGACTGCGCGCCCCGACGTGAACAGGTCGTGCAACACCGTACACGAAACCGTCACTCACCGATCGCAGGTGGTTGGCGTTGATTTCCAATCCCACGCACCTGCTCTTTGCCGGATCGATGCAAAGACTTGCGGCCACGCTGCCGAGCGTTTCGGCGAGCGCTACCGAAGCGCCGCCGTGCAGAATGCCATACGGCTGCCTCGTCCTATCGTCGACCGGCATTCTGCCCGCTAGAAAATCCGGACCGAGCTCCGTCAGTTCTATGCCGAGATGATGTGCGAGCGTCTTCGCAGGTACGCCTTGCACGTCCGCCAATGTGTAGGGTTTGAACCAGATGGACATGGGGGGATTATGCACGACAGCGCGGGAAGATCGGCCTTCGGCGAGAAAACATGCATGCCGTCTTGTATTCTTCCTCTGGCCGAAGACTGAGGACCGAAGACCGGCGTCCCTCCGGCTTCATTTCTTCTTGTACTTCTCACCCACTTTCCGATACGCCTCGCGAAAAGGGATGCCTTCTTTCATGACCAGCGCGTTGGCTTCGGCGGCGGCATGAATGGAAGGATCGAGATGGATGTTTTCCTTGCGGAAACGAATGGCTTCGAGTGCGGGCCCGAGAATGGCGAGCGTGTCCGTGCACAGGTCGATGCCGCGGAAGAGCGGCACTTTGATCAGTTGCAGATCGCGCTGATATCCCGACGGTAGTTTGGCTGTGATACCCAGCACTTCGTGGAGCGACGCTTGCGCAGCAGCCGTGCGACCACGGATCAACTCGAACACATCGGGATTGCGCTTCTGCGGCATGATGGAGGAGCCCGTCGTATAGGCTTCAGGCAGGTCTACGAACGCGAACTCTTGCGTGTAGAACAACAGCAGATCGGCGGCCAAGCGGCCGACGTCTTGCATGACGAGCGTAATTTCAAATAGCAGCGACGCTTCAGCTTTGCCGCGCGACAGTTGTACTGCAGTCACGGGTTGCTGCACTTCCGCGAATTCGAGCAACTCCTTGGTGAGTTCCCGATTGAGAGGCAAGTTGGGTGTGCCGTAGCCCGCGGCAGACCCCAATGGATTTTTTTGCACACGCCGCAACACGCGCCGCAAGCCTTCTGCATCGTCACGCAATTCGGTAGCGAAGCCGCCCGCCCACAGGGCAACTGAACTCGGCATGGCTTGTTGCATGTGCGTGTAGCCGGGCAACACCGTGTCCGCTTCACGAGTTGCAAGTGCGTCCAAGACTTCCGCGACATCGCGTGTCGCGTTCACGAGCAACTCGGTTGCATCGCGCAGGTACAACCGCAACGCCGTGAGCACCTGATCGTTTCGCGACCGACCCAGATGGAGCCGCGCACCGGCCTGGCCGATACGCTCGGTCAACAAATTCTCCAGCGCCGTCTGGCCATCTTCGTGCTCGAGCGTGACACGCCATTCGCCGCGCGCATGTGCGGCGCCGATTTCCGTCAAGGCGGTGCGGATTTGTTCGAAGTCTTCGCGGCTCAGCAGTTTCTGCGCGTGCAACATTTGCGCGTGCGCAATCGAGGCCCGCACGTCGTAGGCGACCAGTCGATTGTCGAGCGCATGGTCTTCACCTGCCGTGTACTTGAGTACACGCGCATCGAGCGGCGCGCCTTTGTCCCAGAGGCGGGTCATGACCTCAACTTCCCGCCTGCTGCTCGGCCGCGCTCAGCGCATTCACGTTCTGCACGATCAACGTACCGGTGCCTTCGTTGGTAAAGACTTCTTCGAGAACGCTGTCGGGTGCTTTGTACGAGATCACGTGCACGCGCCGTACGCCACCGCGAATGGCGTCTTCGATGGCTTTGGCCTTGGGCAGCATGCCGTCTTTCAAGCTGCCTTGTTCTTTGAGCTTCTGCAGTCCGGCGAGATCTGTGTACGACACGATGGAGCGCGAGTCTTCGAGCGATTCCAAAATGCCCGGTGCACCCGTGCACAGAATGAGCTTTTCCGCTTTGAGCGCTGCGCCGATTGCGGCGGCGACGGTATCTGCGTTGATGTTGAGCAACGTGCCTGCATCGTCGGCGGATACGGGACTCACGACCGGCATCAATCCGTCGTCGAGCAGTTGTTGCAGCACTTTGGCGTCGACCAAATCGATGTCGCCCACGAATCCATAGTCCACCATCTGTCCTTCGACTTTGACGGGCGGACGTTTGTGAGCGCGAATCAATCCTGCGTCCACGCCGCTCACGCCGACCGCACCGATTTCGAGTTCGCGGCAAATGCCGAGAATTTGCGTGTTGACCAACCCGTTCAACACCATGCTCGTGACTTCCATCGACTTGCTGTCGGTGACACGGCGCCCGGCCACCATGCGCGCCTCGAGTCCGAGCGATTGTTGAATTTCCGTCAGTTGCGGTCCGCCGCCGTGCACGACGATCACGCGAATGCCCACTTGATGCAGGATCGCCACTTGCTCCATGAGCGCGCGCGTGGATGCGGTGTCGCCGAACACGCCACCGCTCGCTTTGATCACGAACACCTTGCCCTTGAACATGCGGATATAGGGAGCCGCGCTCTTGAGAGCGCTGACGGTGACGGAAGGATCGGCGCGATGAAGAACCATTGCAGTACTCGTGCTGTTGTGAATTGAGTTAGAAAATAGGAATCAGCCGTTGCGAAGCAATCTGTAGAGAATGGCCATTTGTACGACCATGCGGTTGTATGCCTCGCGCACGACGGCGCTGCGAGCACTGTCCAGCACCTCGTCCGCGACCGCGACGTTACGCCGCACGGGCAGACAGTGCATGAACTTGCAGTCCGGTGCCGCAGGCTTGAACCAATTGTCTTTGACGCACCAGTCGCCCAAATTTTCGCGCTGCTTCGTTTCAGCTTCAGCATCGCCGTAGTGCTGGGGCGATCCCCATTCCTTGGCGTAAATCACGTGGGCGCCTTGCAATGCTTCGGCACGATCAGAGGTTTCCCGCACTGATCCGCCGGATGCTTGCGCCGCGCGATGAGCTTTTTCCATGACCGCTTGCGGCAGAGCGAACCCATCGGGTCGCAGCACCACCACTTCCATGCCGCGCTGAGCCGCCATGTGTACGGTGGCCGCAGGAACTGCGAGAGGGAGTGCACGCGGATGATTCACCCAGGAAAGCACGAATTTGCCGCGCTCGGGCACGTCGAATTCATCCAGGGTGTACCAATCGGCGAGCGCCTGGCAGGGATGATTCATCGCCGATTCCAAGTTCACCAACGGTTTGTCCGTGAGCCCCGCAATCATCTTGAATTGCGTTTCGGAGAGATCGGCTTGCAGATTGCGGCCTTCTGCGAACATGCGAATACCGAGCGCATCGGAATACGACGCGAGCACGGGCACGGCTTCGCGAATATGCTCGGCGGCTGCGCCGTTCATGACGACGCCCGACCGCGTTTCGAGTTGCCACGTTCCCTGTCCCGGCGTGACCACGAACACCGAGCCGCCGAGACGCATCATGCCGCTCTGAAACGAAGCGAGCGTGCGCAGCGAAGGATTCAGAAACAACAATCCCAGCACTTTGCCGGCGAGCGCGTGCGGATCGGGATGCTGCTGCAAGCGCGCAGCGAGACCGAGAAGGTCTTTCACCTCTTCGCGCGCGAAATCGGCCAGGTCGAGAAAGCGATTCATCGGATATCCACCAAAGCGGCGCGCAACTGTTGTACGTGCTCGCTCTGCAAAACAAAGGGCGCGAGGATGCGCAACACGTGCGGATCGCCGCTCGTGCCCGTGAGAATGTCGCGCTTCAATAGCTCGGCGTGTATTTCCTTGGCCGGACGGTCGGTACGCAAGCCGAGCAAGAATCCGGCGCCTTGCGTGCCCGTCACCGGGCCCACCATGCAGGTGTCGCGAATTTCTTGAGAACGATCCCGCACGTTCTTGAGCAACTGTTCTTCTTCGATGATGTCGATCACTGCTTCGACCATGGCGCATGCGAGCGGACCACCGCCGAACGTCGTGCCGAGATCGTCGACTTTCAAACTGCTTGCCACATGCTCGGCGAGCAAGACGGCAGACACCGGGAAGCCCGCACCCAATGCTTTCGCTGTTGTAATTACATCGGGCGTAATGCCGTACATGTTGGCGGCGAACGGATGGCCGGTGCGGCCCATACCGCATTGCACTTCATCGAAAATCAGAATCGAGCCTGTCTCCGAGCAACGGTGCCGCAGCGCTTGCAGATATTCCTGGCCGAGATGAACTGCACCCGCGACGCCTTGAATCGGCTCGACGATCACTGCGGCGGTCTGATCCGTGACGATCTCGTTCACTGCATTCACGTTGCCGCGCGGGAGAAAGTCCACCTCGAACGGTGGGCGCGGAAAGCCATACCATTTCTTCATCGCGCCCCACGTGACCGCACCTGCCGCTGCCGTTCGGCCGTGAAAGCTGCCCTCGACTGCTACGACTCGTTCGGCTTCCGTGAGTTTCAGCGCGAGCTTGAGTGCGTTTTCATTGGCTTCCGCACCCGAGTTGACGAAGAAAACAGTATCGAGTCCCAGTCCGCAAAAGCGCGCGAGCTTGGTAGCGGCGCGACGACGCACATCGAGCGGCACAGCGTTGCTTTGGAATGCGAGCGATTGCGCTTGACGCGTAAGCGCTTCGACCCAGCGCGGATGACCATATCCCAATGCGGCGACGGCGTGGCCTCCATAAAGATCCAACACTTTGCGACCGTCGGGTGTATGCAGATACACGCCGGCCGCGTCTGCTACTTGCAATGGAAACTGCGCGTACACGTGCGCCAAGTGATCGGACGGATCCTCGGCCGCTTTGTTGCTCTTGAGTGGCACGACTTTATTCATGAGATGCCTCGGTCCGTAGACCTCGGTGGATAGTTGGCAATTAATAGTTAGCCGAAAGAGTTCACGTCCAACCTGGCGCGGGAGCGGTGAGGCCCGTTGTTTCATCGAAGCCCAATAGACGATTCATCCACTGGATGGCGCCGCCGGCCGCACCCTTGACCAAGTTATCTACAACGCACATCACGGCAACGGTTTTGCCGTCGGCGGCGGCGCTGATGTTTGCGAAATTACTGGTCGCGACATCTTTCACGCGCGGCATTTCACTGCTCACGCGCACGAAGAAAGAATCTTTGTAGAAATCTGCCAGCGCCGCGACGAGTTCCGGTGTTTTGATGGGTTTGGCAGCGTTGGCCTGAATGGTCACATGAATCCCGCGCGCGAAGGGGCCCGAGTGCGGCACGAAACAGAACTCCGCTTCTCGGCCCGACACAGCTTGCGCAAGTGCCGTAATTTCAGGCGTGTGCCGATGCGAGAGCGCGTTGTAGGCATAGAGATCGCTATGCCGTTGCGGATGGTGTGTACCGACAACAGGCGTGCGGCCGGAACCCGTGCTGCCGGTCACGCCGGCTGCGAATAAGCGCGGCTCGACCAAGCCCAATTTGATCAGCGGCACGCTCGCGAGCAATACGGCCGTGGCGAAACATCCTGGATGACTCACATGCAGCGTCGGTGCTTCACGCAAGTGCTCGGGAACAGCACAGGTGAATTGTTTGATGCGCTCCGGCGCGCCGTGCGGATGTTTGTACACGGCTTCATACGCTTGCGGCGAGGCATAGCGATAGTCGGCAGAAATATCGACCACACGCGGCCGTGTGCCACGTTCCGCAGCAGCTGTCAGCAAGGCGTCGATCATCTTGGCCGACACGCCGTGAGGCGCGGCTGCGAGTACAGCGGACTGCGGCAACGAAGTAACGAGCTGCGTCACTTCCTCGAGACTCGAGAACTTGAGTGCGGGATAGGTCGAGCGCAAATGCGGAAATGTTTTAGCGACCGCCTCGCCCGGTTGACTGTCCGAAAGAATGGCCTTGAGTTCGAGGTTCGCGTGGCCAGCGACCAGCCGCAACAATTCGCCTGCGACGTAGCCCGTGCCGCCCAAGACGATCGCAGGTACTTTCGTAGCGCTCATTCGGATACAGCTCGCGCAAGAGTAGCGGCCGGCAGCTGCAAGCTGTCGATCACACGATCTCCCAATGCCGCACCATCCGTAATCGCATTGAATGCGGGCACGCCCATGCGTTCTTGAATGATGCGAACGCCGACGGCGTTATCCGTTGCAGGACCTGTCACGACGCTCGGCTCGATGCCGAACTGCTCACGCAACAGCTTCACACCGCCCCACGCTGCAACCGGATCGTTCGCCGATAGCACGACCGATGTGAGTGACGCGCGGATGTCTTCCGCAGAGAGAATGGCTTCGACGCCATACGCACCCAAAATGCCGTCGCCCAATTCGAACACGATGACATCGGGCTCGCCTTGAGCCATTTCGCTGAGCAACGCGCGTGTAATTGCAGGGCCCGTTTTTGCAGTCGTCGTGACAACACCCAAATCGGTAAAGATCATGCTGCGAATCGCACCTGCGTCTTCCATCGCAAGGATGTCTCGGCGCAACGAAACGCCGGTTGCTTTGAACGCATGCACTTTCAAGCCGCGGTGGCGCATGCGAGCGACGATGGCACACGCTGCAGCCGTCTTACCGGCTTCCATACACGTGCCGGCCAGCGCCACTACAGGCACCTTGCGCGCATCGAGCGCGACGTTGTAATCGAGCCGTCGATAGCCCACTCGCGCGGGCACGCCGATGCGCTCGCCCAAATACGGAAACTGCAGAACCACGCCCAAGACTTTGCAATCGAAGGGCTTGCCCTTGTCGGGATTGATGGAATCGCAGATGCCCAGCACACCGCCGATGTTGAGCACTTGAATGACGTCGCCTTCTTTGACGCTGGTCGGCAACCGTCCCGAATAACCGAACAGCGCTTGTCGATGTCCCAAGGCGCCCACGATCACATCGCCCTTCGCCACCTTGGCCATGCGCCCGCTCGTGAGTTCGAGCGTGTTGTACGTGGACTTGTTGGTCAGCACTTCCACAACCAGCACGACGCCCTCTTCGCAGGGCATATCGGTGGTTTCGATGCGTAACTCATGCCCCAAGTTGAGCGCTTGAGTGATGGAAGCGATCTTGTCGACGACGACTGTTTTCATTGCTTGCCTGCCCGCTGCCAGAAGGAGCCGGTGAGCGAGAGCATCTTCGAGAAACCGAGCGCATCTGCCGCGGTCCACTCGCCTGCAGATTCGCCGTACACACCCTTCGATGCCGCCATGATGGAAAAGGGCGAAGTCATTCCTTCGATGAATGCCGAGCCCGGACGATAAAGCACCTGCACCTCGCCGGTAACGCGCGCTTGCGAAGACACCAATAGCGCTTCGATATCGCGGCACACCGGATCGAGATGCTGTCCTTCGTGCACGAGATCACCGTACGGACCCGCAACGAGTTCCTTGATGCGCTGCTGCCGTCCGGTGAGAACGAGTTTTTCGAGTTCGCGATGCGCGGTGAGCAACACGTCTGCAGCGGGCGCTTCGAACGCGACGCGGCCTTTGGTGCCGATGATGGTATCGCCCAAATGAATGCCGCGGCCGATCGCAAATTTGGCGCCGATGCTTTCGAGCCGCTCGATCACGCTCACCGGATCGAGTTTGGATCCGTCGAGGCTCACGGGCACACCCCGCTCGAAGCCGACAGTGTGGCGTTCGGGAGATTGCGGATTCGTGAAGGCTTCACGCGACAGCACCCACGCATGATCGGGAATGCTGCCGTTCGACGTGAGCGTCTCCTTGCCGCCGATAGTCACGCCCCATAGACCGCGATTGACGGAGTAAGCCGCGCCGTACGGTGGAATAGGCAGCCGCTTGTCTTCCAAATACTTGAGTTGATCGGGCCGTTTGAAGGCTCTGTCGCGCACCGGCGCAATGATGGTGAGATCGGAAGCGAGCGTACGCAGGGCCACCTCGAAACGCACTTGATCGTTGCCTGCGGCCGTGCAGCCGTGGGCCACTAGTTTGGTGCCCAACTTTTTTGCCCATTCCGCAATCGTCTGCGCTTGCATGACACGCTCGGCGCCCACGCAAAGCGGATAGAGCTGACCGCGTTTGACGTTACCCATGATCAAGTACTTCAGCACTTGATCGAAATACGCCTGCTTGGCTTCGACGAGGATGTGATCCTTCGCGCCGTACGCCTTGGCACGTTCGGCAAGCGTCGCAGCCGCCTGAGCGTCGATGCCGCCGGTATCGACGGTGACGGTGATCACCGGCCGGCCATAAGTTTCCTTGAGCCACGGCACGAGAAACGACGTGTCCAGACCGCCGGAAAATGCAAGCAGAATGGGCTCGGAGCCCGGTGCAATCGTGTCAGTCATGAGAAGAACTCAGAGTCGAAAGGTGGTGCGAAGACGGTCCGTGAGCTTGCGCTGTGCACGGACGTCCTCGCTGGCGATGAAGATGGTGTCGTCGCCGGCAATGGTGCCGACGATTTCCGGCCAGTGCGCTTGATCGATGGCTGAAGCCACGCTCTGAGCCCCGCCGGCAGTGGTCTTAACGACGCAAAGCGATGGGCCGGCCGTGCGCACATCGGTAACGAATCGCGCTACGGCTGCAAAGGGGTCAGCGGCAACTACTTGAGCGGCGCTTGGCACGATGTAGCGATCCGCCGCTTTGGCAACACCCAACTCACGCAGGTCGCGGCTGACACTCGACTGCGTCGCATCGAAGCCTTCCCTGCGCAACCGCTGCACGAGTTCGTTCTGCTTATGCACGGCCGAATCGCGGATGATCCGCAGAATCGCCGCACGGCGCAGGCTGGCTTGATGGATATCGACGGCCACGGGAGTCTGGGCAGTTAAGCACTTTGCATAAAGAAGCGCGCATGCTGCATAAATATGCAAAAGGTGTCAAGGAGATGGTTGGCTAGCTAACTGGTTCGCCGCTCTCGCCCTCCACACTCCCTCTACCCCATACACCACCAGCGCGGCCCAAATCAGGACAAAGCCCAGCACTCGCGGGCCTAGGAATGGCTCGCCATAAACAAACACGCCGATGAGTAGTTGCAGCGTAGGCGCGATGTATTGCAATAGGCCCACAGTCGAGTAAGGCAAAAGACGCGCACCCACCGCGAATAGAACGAGCGGGACAACTGTGACGATGCCTCCGCACGCCAGCATGAGCCTAACCGTAGGACCGGCATGTTCGAAAGCACCGTGACCATCGATATGAATGAACGCTAAGAAGACCAAGGCTATGGGCGCAATGAGCACTGTCTCCACCGATAGTCCGAGCAACGCTTCGACCGGAGTAACCTTTCTCACTAACCCATAAAGACTGAACGAAAGTGCCAGTGAGATTGCTATCCACGGCACGTCGCCGGCAAGCAAGGTGAGATAAGCGACGCCGAAGGCAGCCAACGTTACCGCTCCCCACTGAGCCCGTGTCAGCCGCTCCCCAAGCACTACGACACCCAGCAATACATTGACCAATGGATTGATGAAGTAGCCGAGGCTCGATTCGATCACATGACCGTGCGTCACGGCCCATGCATAGAGCGTCCAATTGATGGTAATCAGCGTGGCGCTCATTACAAGGCGCATGCAGATGGCGCGATTGCGCAGCGTGGCGCCCAATTTCGCGAACTCTCCGCGCCCTGCGAGCAATAAGAGCGCGAACAGGCAGCCCCAACTCACGCGATGAGCCGTAATCTGTAGCGCCGGGACGCTCACCAGAGTGTGCAAATAAAGCGGCAACACCCCCCAAATAGCGAACGCAGCGCCGGCCGCCGCGAAACCGCGCGCCTGTGTGAGCTGTTTAGTCGTCGGTGGGACGTTCTGTGCGATGCTATCTGTCATGTCGATTCGTATCCTTGGCACTCCGGCCATGCTAACAACCTGCAGCCCAAGAATTGAAGGATGACCATGACGTCGATACTCGAAGTGGCTCGTCGCCTGCTGGCCTTGTCACAAACGGGCTTGCACTTTTCGGATCAAGTGTTCGATCGCGAACGCTACGAAGAAATCGCGCAGTTGGCGACGGAACTCCTTGCACGCGAGTCGAGTGTTGCCGCAGCCGATCTACGCGACATGTGGAGAATCGAAGACGGCTATATAACACCCAAGATCGACGTACGCGGCGCCATCTTCCGCGACGACAATGTGCTGTTGGTGCGCGAGCGCAGCGACGGCAAGTGGACACTGCCGGGGGGCTATGCCGATGTGAACGAGTGGCCTTCGTTTTCAGTGCAGCGTGAGATCGAGCAAGAGTCAGGCTATACGGCCAAGGCCGTCAAACTCGCTGCGATATTCGATCGCGCCAAGCACAATCATCCGCCGTACATGTTTCATATCTGGAAGTTGTTCTTCATTTGCGAAATCACCGGCGGCGAAGCGCGCTTGAGCAGCGAAACAGACGGCGTCGATTTCTTTCCGATTTCTGCGCTCCCGCCACTCTCCACCGCTCGTACTACTGCAGCGCAGATCGAACGCATGTATGTACATCACTGCAATCGCGATCTCGCGACCGAGTTTGATTGAGACTGAAGGTGTAGCCGATCGCCGACGGCATCCAGCGCTACGCATGCTGCCGTAGATGGTTCCGTCACAGGCCGGAAGACCCCCTCCCTGCCCTCCCCCGCAAAAGCGGGGGAGGGTTGGGTGGGGGCAAACACAGGAAACCGCCGCAGGCAGATGCACGTTTAAGTGATAGGCGAGTTCAAGCATCGCGTCACGAAAGGAGCATTCTATGGCTGCATCTGCTGAACACAGATCGTTCGCACGGGGTGGGTCGTTTGTAGCGGTCGTCGCCCTGCACGTCGCGCTGTTATATGCATTGGCGACAGGACTGGGCGTCGTCGAAGCCCCCAAAATCGCGCAGCCCATCGTCGCGTTCATGATCAAGGACGAAAGTAAACCGCAACAACCTCAAATCAAACCGCCGGCGCCGAAGCTGGAAGTGGCGAATGATTTCACGCCGCCGCCACCCGACACCGTGGACGTTCAAATGGACGAGCAACCTGCGGCGCCGACCGATAACGCGGCCACCGACAGTGCGCCGGTGCTCGATTCTTCTGCGGTGAAGATTCGCAACCGCAACGATCCGGTGTATCCGTCGGCGTCTCGGCGCGCTGGTGAAGAGGGCACTGTACTGCTCAAGATTCTCATCGGCGTAGACGGCCGCGCGCAGGACGTGCAAGTGTCGAAGTCGAGCGGATTCTCACGCTTGGACGACGCTGCGGTGGACGCTGTGCGCAAGTGGCGGTTCGCGCCCGCGGTTCAAGGCGGCAACGCAACAGCCGGTTGGGTCACGATGCCCATCACGTTCCGCTTGAATTCTTGAGCGCTTTAATTAGTGCTCGCGGTGCGCAGCGAAGGCCATCTTGTCGAGGACGCCCATCAACACCGCGGATACTACAAACGTGAGATGAATGATCACGTACCACATCAACTTGTCGTTCGCTATTTGCGGCGCATTCATGAATGCGCGCAGCAAGTGAATCGATGAGATGGCAACGATCGACGCCGCCACTTTCAATTTGAGGGTGCCGGCGTCGAGCTTGCCCAACCAGCCGAGTTTTTCCTGCGAGTTCTCGACTTCGAGCCGCGACACGAAATTCTCATATCCCGAAAACATCACCATCACGATCAAGCTCGCGACGAGCACGAGATCGATGAGCGCCAACAGCGTGAGCACGAGGTCCGCTTCGGGTACGGCGAACACCCTGAAACTGACATGAAAGAGTTCTTGGAAAAATTTCAGCCCCAATACGAAGAGAGTCAGCGCTAGGCCGAGATACACGGGCGCCAAAATCCAACGGCTCGCAAACAATAATTTCTCGACCCAACGCTCGATCATCGACACCGCTCCGTATGACAGGACTTTGTAAGCCTATGGAGCTGGTTTGACAGGCGCAAGCAGCAAAGTTCATTCGACTTTGCTGAGCTCGTTGCCGGCAGGCGCAAGCAGTTGTTTTCGTTCGGACGACGTGAGCTCGCGCCAGCGCCCGTAGGGCAAATCGCCCAACTCGATGTGCATGATGCGCACTCGCTGCAGCTTGCGTACCCGGTAGTTAAACGCCTCACACATGCGGCGGATCTGCCGATTCAGTCCCTGCGTGAGTACGATGCGAAAAGTATTGGGGCCCTCGCGCGTCACCACACACGGATTGGTCATGCGCCCGAGAATACGCACGCCGCTCGCCATCCCGGCCAGAAACGCGTTGGTGATGGGACGGTCCACCGTGACCACATACTCTTTTTCGTGATTGTTCTCGACGCGCAATATTTTGTTGACGATGTCGCCGTCGTTCGTGAGCAGAATCAAGCCTTCCGAATCCTTGTCCAAGCGGCCGATCGGAAAGATGCGCTCCGCGTAGTTCACGTACGCGACAATGTTTCCTGCCACGTCCTGTGCTGTCGTGCTCGTGATGCCGCGCGGCTTGTTGAGCGCGATGTATACGGTGCGCCGGCGTTTACCGAGCGGCTGGTCATCGAGCAACACCTCGTCACCCGGATTCACCTGGCTTCCCAAGGTCGCAATTTGACCGTTGATGCGCACACGGCCGGCTTCGATCCATTGATCGGCCACACGACGCGAACAGGCGCCGCTCTCACTCATGTATTTGTTGATGCGCATGCTGAAAAGTCACACGACTAGGGCGGCGTAGCGTCGATCAGCCGCCCGAACGCTTGGCGACGATGCCTTGCTTGGCCAACTCTGCAATCAGCGTGTCGCGGTGATCGCCTTGAATTTCGATCACGCCCTCGCGCACCGTGCCGCCCGAGCCGCAACGCTTCTTGAGCTGAGTGCACAGCGCCTCGAGATCGGCAGCGTTCATCGCGAGGCCGGTGACGACGCTGACACCCTTGCCCTTACGTCCTTTGGTCTCGCGTCCTACCCTCACAGTCCCAGTGCCGGGTTTCTGGGGCTTGTTCTGGCGACAGACGCATTGCGCGACCGGCCTGCCGCAGGCTGGACACATGCGCCCGTGCTCCGTCGAATACACGATGCCGTCTGCGCGGGAACTGCGATTGGTCATGATGTCGAACGCTGGTGAAGAGAGTCCTAGTTTACTCAATGACTCGAGGACCACGCGCCTAGGACCGGCATCCCACTCGATCGCAGACGAGTGAATCAGCGTAGATCCGCTTGACTTCAGCTCGGGTGCCGAGATCATGCTTCGCATCCATGACTTACGGATGTGATGCATGAGCGCTCAGTCGCGATTCACGCCCTATATTTCCTCTGTCGCCGTTATCCCGGAATTCACACTGCGCGCGGTGCTGTTGGGCACGATCCTCGGCATCATTTTCGGTGCATCATCGCTGTATCTCGTTCTCAAAGTAGGCCTCACGGTCAGCGCTTCGATTCCGGTCGCGGTCATTTCGCTCACCATTTTCAAACTGCTTTCGAAAGCGACCGGCGTGCGCGACGCCACCATTCTCGAGAACAACATCGCTCAAACCGCCGGATCGGCCGGCGAGTCGATCGCGTTCGGCGTGGGCGTCACCATGCCTGCCATCATGATTCTCGGGTTCGATCTGGAGCTGACCCGCGTCATGCTGGTCGCGATCTTGGGTGCCTTGCTCGGCATTTTGATGATGATTCCGCTGCGGCGCGCACTCATCGTGTATCACCACGACACGCTCAAATATCCCGAGGGCACCGCATGCGCGCAGGTGCTCAAAGCCGGTGCATCTGCAGAATCACGCGCGGCTGCATCGGATGAAGCCAAAGCGGAAGAAGCTCGCGGCTTGGGCGTCGGCATCAGTGCACACACTATCTTTCTCGGGTTCGGCATCGGGCTCGCGTACAAAGCAGGCATGGCGGCCTTCAAAGGCTGGAAAGACGTGCCGGAAAAAGTCTTCGGCGGCACGTTCAAAGCAGGCTCGCTGTCCTGCGAAATATCGCCGGAGCTCTTGGGCGTGGGCTACATCATCGGACCGGTCATCGGTTCGGTGATGTGCGCGGGCGGTGTGCTCGCATATCTCGTGCTCATTCCCATGATCAAATTTTTCGGCTCTGCGATCACGGGTCCACTGCCACCCGGCACCATTCCGATCGCGGACATGGATATCTCGCAGATTCGCAGCGCCTACGTGTTGTACATCGGCGCGGGCGCCGTCGCAGCAGGCGGCATCATCAGCCTCATTCGTTCGTTGCCGACGATTGGCCACAGCTTGAAGGAAGCGCTCAAGGATGTGGGCGCCACGCGAGGTGTCGTCGCCGATCCTCATCGAACCGATCGTGATATGCCTGGGCGCTTCGTGTTCGCGGGCATTGCCGTGCTCGTGATCATGATTTTGTTTTCGAAGTCGCTGCACATGAATCTGCTGGGCGCGGTGCTGCTCGTCGTGTTCGGTTTCTTATTCGTCACCGTCTCGTCGCGGTTGACGGGCGAGATCGGCTCTTCGTCCAATCCGATTTCCGGCATGACCATCGCCACGCTGCTGCTCACATGTCTGGTGTTCTTGATGTTGGGCTGGACGACCAGCAACTACTACGTCACCGCACTTTCGGTCGCTGGCATCGTCTGTGTCGCGGCATCCAACGGCGGCACAACGTCGCAAGACCTGAAATCCGGTTATCTCATCGGCGCCACACCCAAGCTACAGCAATGGGCCATCATCATCGGCAGCCTCGCATCTGCAGTTGCACTGGGCCCCGTTCTGCTCGCGCTCAACGAAACTTCAACCGTGTACGTGCCGGTGGCGCAACTTGCGCCTGCGGGATTGCAAGCCGATGTGACGAGCATGTCGCACGCAACGACGACGCTCACAGGTCCGCAAGCGCGTAGCGATAGCGGCCGTTATCACATCTGGCACAAGCCGACAGACGACGGCGCTCCGTCCGGAAAATATCTCGTCGATGATGGCGGCCGGGCGGTGTGGTTCGTAGATCCCGGCATCAACGGACGTTTCAACAAGCGTCCGGACGGTAGCGAAGTCCGTAAGTTCGATGCGCCAAAAGCGACCTTGATGTCTTACATCATTCGCGGCGTGCTGGATCGACAGCTACCCTGGGGGCTGGTGCTGTTCGGTGTGATGATTGCCGTGGTCTTGGAGATGTCGGGCGTCGGCTCGCTTGCCTTCGCTGTCGGCGTCTATCTACCGCTCTCGACATCCGTGCCTTTGTTCATCGGCGGCATGGTGCGCTGGCTGGTCGATTTGTCGAGAAACCGAGAGTTGCTCGCGCGCGGGATTGCGCAAGAACATCTCGCTGCGGAATCCGATAAAAGCGCCGGAGTGCTGATGGCGTCGGGCTATATCGCGGGCGGCGCGATCGCCGGCATCATCATTGCCTTCATGGCTGGCGTGTTCGACCAGGTCGATGCGGCCCTTACAAGCTGGGCCAACGAGCACAATCCGTTCTACGCCGGACCCAATGCAGACGTACTTGCACTCGTTCCTTTCGCAGCAATAACGCTATTGCTGTACTTGGTGGGACGCGAAAAGGTGTTCGCGCCGAAGACGAGACCCGCAAAAGTCAGCTCCGTAGCGGCAGATTTGTAATCCATGCTCGAGGCTGGCGGGTGTGGCGCAACGCGCCCCAGACAACCGCCGCGATTGCGGCGGCTGTCTGCTTACTCCTCGAAGCCGGTCGAAAGCGACAGGAACAACACGACGGACCCTAAAAAGATGGCTGCGACGATACTCATGGGAAACCTCCAAATTTCATGCTGCGATGCAGTATGTGCGGTGCAGCATAAAACATAAGGATCGTCTCTGCAATCTCAAGGGCTAAGGGAAAACCCTGACGTAGCGCCGATTTTTGTCCTATCCAGTGCGGCGCAT
>Ga0068855_100003447_pt1 | contig 19348 bp, 18 predicted proteins | sample KBSCornC52_FD_66592 | JGI IMG/M metagenome (GOLD analysis project Ga0068855, IMG submission 66592) | Corn rhizosphere microbial communities from Kellogg Biological Station, Michigan, USA - KBS Corn C5-2 | ecosystem: Host-associated > Plants > Roots > Rhizosphere > Soil ...
GTGCGACGTCCGGGCCTTGACTTGGCTTGACTCTCGTGAATTCGCCCGCACTTCGGAGGTACGAGCCTTGCGGCGACCACAGGGGCGCAACGCATAGGCTGGGAGTGTGGGCTCCAGGGATGGATGCTCGCGTGTCGGCTTACGCTATGGCGGGCTGGGTTGCGGTTCCAGGACGGTTCCAGGAGTGGCGTTTAACCGCCGGAGATTAAATGAACACCGAGCGACATTTCGGCTGGATGTGGGTGCAGGCTTGCGAAGCTCTCGACCATGCGGAGCGGTTGCAGCGCCAATTCCTGCGTTACACAGGACCGGGCGTAGACGCGGCTGTCTGGGAGCCCCCCGTGGACATCCATGAGACCCGCGAGGGCTTGTCATTGCTGTTCGCGCTACCGGGCGTCGCGGCGGACCAGATCGAAGTGACCCTCGAGCCCAATGCATTGACAGTCAGCGCACGCCGTCCACTGGCCTTGAGCCGTCACGAGTCAGTCATCAGGCGTCTGGAGATACCTCATGGCCGTTTCATCCGACGGATTCCCTTGCCGGGACGAATGAAAGTCGTCGAAACGCGCTACGTCAATGGCCTGTTGGAAGTTCAGCTGGCCGCCGCCCCCTTTTCTCGAGTACACGAGTAACACTATGGACCACACCGAAAAGATAGCTGCGGAGGCGCCCCAGAGCGAGTTGCCTGCGGATGCCGTGCCGATCGTCGCTACACGCAACCTGGTGCTGTTTCCCGGCATCGTGTTGCCGGTAGCGCTCGGACGCGAGGAAAGTATTGCCGCTGCCCAGGAAGCCGTGCGCACGGGCCGGAAAATCGGCCTGGTGCTCCAGCGGGACCCGAGCATTGAGAAACCTGCCCCGGGCGATCTCTACGAAGTCGGTGTGCTCGCCTCGGTGGTTCGCTATGTCACAGGCCAGGACGGCACGCATCACCTGGTCGCGCAAGGCGAGAGCCGCTTCCGGATCCGCGAGCTCGTCCGCGAGTCGCCCTTCCTGGCCGCGCGCATCGATACATTGGCTGATGCTGGCGCCGGGCCGGAGATCGAGGCTCGCCTGGACGCGCTCAAACAGCGTGCGATGGAGGCCTTGGCTCTGTTACCCCAGGTGCCTGCCGACCTGGCGCGCACGGTGCAGTCAGTCGACTCCGCGGGGCAACTCGCCGACCTGATCGTGAGCTTCATGGACATCAAGGCGTCCGAGAAACAGGAGATTCTCGAGGCCGCCGATCTCAAGGAGCGGCTGGACAAGGTGTTGCGCTTGCTCGCGCACCGGGTCGAGGTGCTCAAGATTACCCGCGATATCAGCAAACAAACGCAGGAGGCGCTCGGCGAGCGTCAGCGGGAGGCTGTACTGCGCGAGCAGCTGCATCAGCTCCAGAAGGAGTTGGGTGACGCGGATGATTCGTCCAGCGACGTCGAGGAGTTGGAAAAGGCGATCGCCGCCGCAGCCATGCCCCAGGAGGTGGAGGAGCACACGCGCAAGGAGCTGAAGCGGCTGCAACGGATGAACGAAGCAAGTCCCGAGTACGGGATGACGCGCAGTTATCTCGATTGGCTGGTCGCTCTGCCGTGGGGCAAGCTCGACAAAGAGAACATCGACATCGAGCACGCCCGCGAGGTGCTCGACGCGGACCACTATGGCCTGGACAAGGTCAAGCGGCGCATCCTCGAATACCTCGCGGTCCGCAAGCTCAACCCGGAGGGACGCAGTCCGATTCTGTGTTTCGTAGGTCCACCTGGGGTGGGTAAAACCTCACTGGGCCAGAGTATCGCGCGGGCACTGGGTCTGAAGTTTGTACGGGGCAGCCTGGGGGGGGTGCACGATGAAGCGGAGATCCGCGGTCACCGGCGCACTTACATCGGTGCGCTGCCGGGTAACATCATCCAGGGGCTGCGCAAGGCCGGCACGCGCAATCCGGTGTTCATGCTCGACGAGATCGACAAGGTCAATGCAAGCCACCAGGGCGATCCGGCCTCGGCGCTCCTCGAGGTCCTCGATCCCGAGCAAAATACGACTTTCCGGGACAACTACATCGGCCAGCCGTTCGATTTGAGCAAAGTGCTGTTTGTCGCCACGGCCAATGTGTTGGAAACGATCCCCGGCCCATTGCGGGACCGGATGGAGATCATCCAGCTGACCGGCTACACACAGGATGAGAAGCTGCAGATCGCGAAGCGTTACCTGGTGCAGCGTCAGCTGAAGGCCAACGGCTTGACGGCCGAGCAGGTTACTGTCACCGATGCCGCATTAGCCAAGCTCATCGGCGAGTACACGCGGGAGTCGGGCGTTCGCAATCTCGAGCGCGAGATCGGCTCGTTGCTACGGAGCGCAGCGGTGCGGATCGCGGAAGGTAAGGACAAGACCGTGACGTTCGATGCGGACGATGTTGCCAAGGTGCTTGGAGCCACCCGCTTCGAGAACGAAGTTGCGCAGCGTACCGCCGTGCCGGGCGTGGCGACCGGCCTCGCCTGGACGCCTGTGGGTGGAGACATTCTGTTCGTGGAATCGGCGCGGATGCCGGGGTCGGGCAAGCTCATTCTCACCGGCCAGTTGGGCGATGTGATGAAGGAGAGTGCGCAGGCGGCCTTGAGTCTGGTGAAGGCTCAGGCAACCGAGCTGGGAATCGATCCCAAGTTGTTCGACAACAGCGATATCCACGTGCACGTCCCGGCGGGCGCAATTCCGAAGGACGGTCCGAGCGCGGGTGTCGCGATGTTCACCTCGCTGGCCTCTTTGTTGAAGGGCAAGCCGGTGAGGGCGGATGTGGCGATGACAGGCGAGATCAGCCTGCGCGGGCTGGTGTTGCCGATCGGTGGTGTCAAGGAGAAGACCATCGCCGCCGCTCGGGCGGGGATCAAAAAGGTGATCCTGCCGGCGCGCAACCGGCGTGACCTGGAGGATATCCCGCAGAGCACGCGTTCCATGTTGGAAATCGTGTGGGTGGAGCGGGCGCTGGAGGCTCTCGAGGTGGCACTCGGCGAGCCTGCCGGCTCGTTGGACAAGGACAAGGCCGCCGCGGAGCGCCCGCCCAAGTCCAACAGAAATGGCCAGGCGGAGCGATCGGTCGCCTGACCGAGTCCTCCGCCGAACTCTTCTCAGGACGCCGGCGTCATCACCTTTTCGATGTTGATCGGCGGCCGGGAGGGGGCGGAGCCTGCGTGGGCAGCGAGGCCTTTCTGCTCGAGCCATTCCCGGTTGAACAGCCGGGATTGATACTTGGCGCCACCATCGCACAGGACCGTGACGATGGTGTGCCCCCGTCCCAACTCGAGAGCCACTCGCACAGCGGCAGCCACATTGATGCCGCTCGTGCTGCCCAGGAACAACCCTTCTTCGCGCAAGAGGCGATAAACGAAGCGAACAGTATCCGCGTCTTCGACATGCAGCGCATCGTCGATCGGCGCGTCCTTCATGTTGGCCGTAACTCGCCCGATGCCGATGCCCTCGGTAATGGAACCGGAGCCGGTGGCTTTCAGTGCGCCGTTGCGCACGTACTCATACAGGCTGCTGCCGGGAGGATCGGCCAACACGCAACGAACAGACTTGCGCTTGGACTTCAGGTACTCCGATACGCCGGCGAAGGTGCCGCCGGTGCCGCTGGCCGCTACGAACGCGTCGATGCGCCCGTTGGTCTGGGTCCAGATCTCCGGCCCCGTGGTTTGCACGTGGGCCTCGCGGTTTACGGTGTTGTCGAACTGGTTGGCCCAGATGGCGTTGGGCAGCGAGGCGGCCAACCGCTGTGCCACTTTCTGATACTGGTTGGGGTTGCTGTAGGGAACGGTGGGTACCTTGTGCACCTCGGCGCCAAGCATTTCCAACAGCTTGTACTTCTCGGGCGCCTGGTTGTCAGGCATGACAATGACGCAACGATAGCCGCGAGCATTGCACACGTGCGCTAGCCCAATGCCCGTATTCCCGGCAGTGCCTTCCACCACGGTGCCGCGGGGTGGTAGCTGACCGCGGCGCTCGGCCGCGGTAATGATGGCGCGTGCTGCCCGGTCCTTCACCGAGCCGCCCGGATTCATGAATTCCGCCTTCCCCAGAATCTCGCAGCCCGTTTCCTCACTTACGCCACGAAGCCTGATCAATGGCGTATTGCCGACCGAGCCGGCGAACCCGTCACAGATACTCATACAAAGGCCCCGTGTGGCATTGATCCATCCTTGCGTGCTTCGGCGTCGAAAGGTGCGTCGCCCGCGATGAAAGAGGTGACATCGCCAATGATGAGCAGAGCTGGGGCGCTGACTTTCTCGGCGCTCGCCAACTCTGTAATGGTTCCGAGTGTGGCGCGGATCGTGCGCTGCTCCGGCAGGGTCGCGCGCTCCACGATCGCAGCGGGATGCTCGGGCTGTGCGCCGGCGTCGCGAAGCTTGGTCACGATGCGGTCGAGGTGGGCGACACCCATGTAGAAGACTACAGTCTGGCGGGAGCCGGCGAGCGAGCGCCAATCGAGCGAGTCGTCATCGATCACATGACCCGTCACGAAGGTCACACTTTGTGCCAGGCGTCGATGGGTCAGTGGGATTCCCGCATAGGACGCGGCACCCAACGCCGCGGTGATGCCCGGAACACTGATGTAAGGAATGCCGTGTCGGGTCAGGACCTCGATCTCTTCCCCGCCGCGGCCGAAAACAAAAGGATCGCCGCCCTTCAGCCGGGCGACCCGCAGACCTTTGTTGGCATAGTGCACCAGCAGCTCATGAATGCGCTCCTGCACGCGCGTGCCCCCTTTGTCCTTGCCAACAAAGATGCGCTCGGCGTCGCGACGAGAGCGTTGCAACACGGCATCGGGTACGAGCCGATCATAGAGGACTACATCCGCTTGCTGCAGCAGTTGCAAAGCTCGCAGGGTCAGCAAGTCAGGATCACCGGGTCCCGCGCCGATCAGATAGACCTCGCCCAACCCGTTACGGCCCGTCACGGGAGAGGTGGTGAGGTGTGAAGTGCGCAATTCGCTATCGAACGCTTTTTCCGCACCTGCCTCATCGCCCGCAAGCACTCGCGTACCGACCAGGCCGTTGACAATGCGCTCCCAGAACGGACGGCGCGCCAAGACGCCCAAAGCACGTTGTACGGTCTTGCGCCTCTCGCCCATGAAGCGCGCCAGGGCCCCGAGCTTCTCCGGTAGGACTGACTCGATTTGCTCGCGCACTCGTCGCGCCAGCACCGGCGACTCACCGCCCGAGCTCACCGCCACAATGATGGGCGAGCGATCGACGATGGCCGGAAAAATGAACGTGGAGAGAGCGGGATCGTCGACGACGTTTACCGGCAAGCGACGCTCGCGCGCAGCGGTCGACACAGCGACATTGACCTCGTGGTCATTCGTAGCGGCGATGACGAGGGTAGTTCCTTCGAGGTGGTCGGCTGAGAACCTGGCAGGGAGGTGTTGGATCTCCCCCTGAGCGGCGAGCTCGCGCAGCTCCTCGCGCACCTCGGGCGCGACAACGGTGACCGATGCACCGCTGCGACGGAGGAGGTCGACCTTGCGAACGGCGACCCGTCCACCACCCACAACCAGAACCGGCTGCGAGCGCAGTTGCAAAAACAGCGGCAGATAATCCATGCACGCCCATCCGAATTGTAGGTCAGGCGCACGCGCCTGGATGGCTGTCTAAGTAGCCAGGTTCCTACGCCTGGGCGGCGGCTGCATGACGGACTCGAGGATGCAGGCCACACTCGCGGGACTCTGGCTGTTCCCACCACCAGCGGCCCGCACGGCGGCTTTCGCCTGGCTGAATCGCGCGGGTGCACGGTTGGCAGCCGATGCTGGGATACTGACGATCGTGGAGGGAATTGTACGGCAGCTTGCGCGCGCGGATGTACTGCCAGATCTGCTCTTCGGTCCAGTCGAGGATCGGGCTCACCTTGAAAAGACCGTTGTCGGCGTCCCATTCCACAGGTTGCGCCTGCGCACGGGTGGCGGACTGCTCATGACGTAGCCCGGTGACCCAGGCCCCGTAGCCGGCAATCGCGCGCTTGAAGGGCTCTACCTTGCGGATGCGGCAGCAGGCCACGCGTGCCTCGAGGCTATTGTAGAAACCGTTGATACCCTGGGCGGTCACCAGTTCTTCCAAGGCCTTGGAATCAGGGTAGACCACGCGGATATTCCGCTTGTACCGCCCCTGCAGCCTTCCCAGAAGCTCATAGGTCTCTTCGGGCAGGCGGCCGGTATCGATCGTGAATATGTCGATTCCCGGCACATGGGACCAGATAATGTCCGTGAGGACGACGCTTTCGGCCCCCAGGCTGCTCGAATAGACAACCCGGCCGTATTCGGCCACCGCGCTGTGCAGGCGCTCGCGGACCGCGATCGCCTTCTGTTCGAGCTCGAGATTCAGCAGTTCACCCATAGTGGGCGGAACTATAGGCGCGGGACCTCCCATAACTGAACGAATGGTTTCTTATGAAGGACTGCACGTCGGTTATAGACCGGTTACAGCCCCATCACATTCCAGGAGCGTATTGCCTCGCTCGTGCGCAGGAGGGGGCACAGCCTCATCCCCCGGCCGGTAGACGACTCATCCGCCGGGTGCAGGGTTGCGTTAGTCTCCCAGTTTGGCATTGTGCCCGTCTCGGCGTATCTCCAGGCATACTAACACTATGAAGTTGCACCAGCTCCGTTACCTCGCTGCCGTGGCCCAAAGCGGCCTCAACATCACGGCGGCAGCCCAGAAGCTGCACACGTCGCAACCCGGCGTCAGCAAGCAGATCAAGTTGCTCGAGGATGAGCTGGGTTTTCAGATCTTCGTGCGCGAGGGCCGCAACCTGACGCGCATCACTCCCGCGGGGCAGCAGGTCATCGATCGGGCGCTGCGCATCCTTCAGGAAGCGCAGAGCATCCGGGACCTGTCGACCGAGCTGCGTGACGAGGGCAGGGGGAGCCTTTCCATCGGGACAACGCATACTCAAGCGCGTTACGTCCTGCCTGACGTCATCCGCCAGTTTCGCGATCGCTATCCGAATGTGCGTTTGAATCTGCATCAGGGTACCTCCGAGCAGATCGCCGAGATGGTCGCCCACGATCGCATCGATTGCGCCATCGCCACCGGCTCCGAGAACCTGTTCGCAGACCTGACACTGCTGCCGTGCTACGTCTGGCACCGCACGGTGATCATGCCCCGGTCGCATCCCCTGGCGAACGCGGGAAAGCTGAGTTTCCGCACCCTGGCTGCCTATCCGCTGGTCACCTATACGTTCAGTTTCACGGGCCCCAGCTCGCTGCACGAGGCCTTTGCCAAAGCCGGTCTGACGCCCAACATCGCCATTACGGCCCGCGATGCCGATGTGATCCAAACCTATGTTCGCCTCGGGTTGGGTGTAGGTATCGTCGCGCACATGGCCATCGACGAGAACGATCCGGACCTGACGGCCGTCGAGGCCCGGCACCTGTTCGCAGCCCATACCACGTGGATCGGTTTCCGCCGCGGCACCTTGTTGCGCAAGTACATGTACGACTTCGCGCAACTCCTTGCTCCGCACCTGGATCGGCGGCTGGTGGACCGTGCCCATCGTGCCGCGAACGCTGAAGAGGTCAGGCAGCTTTTCGAGGGTATCGAGCTGCCGGAACGATAGACGGCAGGACGATAGACGGCGGAAAGGCTATGCGAAAAAGCGCTGCCGCCGGATGCCCTCGATGGGCTCGCCCGGCTGGTAGACGACGTCATACCGCCTGAGGGCGGCCAACGCCTCGGCGGCGATTTCAGAGTCGGGCAGCTCGAAGGAATCGAATCCGCAACGCGCCAGCAGGAAGATCTTGTCCTGTTTCACGCCCTCACCCACGGCACGCAGCTCGCCGGTAAATTCCAAGCGCTGCCGCAGCAACCGCGCGTGGCTAAAGCCGCGCCCATCGCCTACGCCCGGAAACTCCACGGCGACCAGCGCCATGTGGGGCAATACATCCGCCAGACTCTCGACACTCTCGGCCGGCGCAATGCGAATTCCAAGCCGTCCCGGTCGGCTCAGCCACTTGGCCGTGTCTTTGCGCAGCTCCGCCAACGGCACGATCAGCGCGTCGGCGTCGGTGGCCTCCTCACCAAAGAGGCGCCACTCGTCCGGGATGATCTCCCCGCCGGGGACGTCACCGCTGCCGCGGCTCCAGTCATGCCGCCGCAGAATGCGTCGCATAGGCGCTTTCCTTGAAAGGCTTGATTCCAACACGGCGGATGGTGTCGATGAAGCGCTCGCCATCGAATCGCTGGTCGCGATAGACGGTCACGATCCGCTCGACCGTGGCCGCTACCTCGTGCTGGGGCACCGAGGGGCCGATGACCTCACCAAGCGCGGTATAGCCGCCATTCACCGAGCCGCCGAGGGTGATCTGGTACCACTCCTCACCGTGCTTGTCGACCCCGAGAATGCCGATGTTACCTACGTGGTGGTGGCCGCAGGCATTCATACAACCTGACATCTTGATCTCGATGTCGCCCAGGTCATAGAGATAGTCCAGATCGTCGAAGCGCTGTTGAATTTGCTTCGCGACATTCAACGTGCCGGCGTTGGCCAGGGCGCAGAAGTCCAGCCCGGGGCAGGCAATCATGTCCGTCAGGGTGCCGATGTTGGGCGTCGCCAGTTGCAAGCCGCGCAGCTGCTGCCAGACCAGGAACAGATCATCCTGGCGCACGTCCCCCAACAGAAGGTTCTGATTGTGCGTTACCCGGATCATGCCGAAGCTGAAGCGATCGGCGAGGGCAGCCACGGCTTCCATCTGCTCGGAGGTGATGTCACCGGGGTTCTCGCCGTGGCGTTTCAGAGAGACGAACACCGCCCGGTAGCCCGGCACCTTGTGCTCGCGCGTGTTGTAGCGATACCAGGCCTGGAACTCGGGCTCGCGTCCGGCGGCCGCATCGACATTCTGCAGCGTCTCATAGGCGGGCGGCACGAAATGCGCACGCACCCGGTCGACCTGGGCCTGGGTCAGCTGCGGCGCGTGTGCGCTCGAGGCTTGCCATTCGGCTTCCACCTGCTCGCGGAAGCGGTCTACACCCAAAGCTTTGACGAGCACCTTGATGCGCGCCTTGTGGATGTTGTCGCGACGACCCTGGCGGTTGTACACGCGCAGGATGGCCTCGAGATAGCCCAGCAGATCCGGGAGGGGTAGAAATCCGCGGATGGACTGCCCGATGATGGGCTGCCGGCCGAGTCCGCCACCCACAAACACCTCGAAACCAACATTACCTTGCGCGTCGTGTTTCAGGTGCAGGCCGATGTCGTGTGTCAATGAGGCCGCCCGGTCCTCCGGAGATGCCGTAATGCAAATCTTGAACTTGCGCGGCAGATAGGTGAACTCAGGGTGATGTGTCGACCACTGCCGAATGATCTCGCAGTAGGGCCGTGGATCGTCGACCTCGTCCTTGGCGATGCCGGCCATGTGGTCGGAGGTGACGTTGCGAATGCAATTGCCACTGGTCTGGATCGCATGCATCTGCACCGTGGCCAGGTGCTCGAGGATATCCGGGACCTGCTCCAGCTTCGGCCAGTTCAGCTGCATGTTCTGGCGGGTCGTGAAGTGACCCACGCCCTTATCGTAATGGCGGGCCACTTCCGCCAGCTTGCGCAGCTGACGCGAGGCGAGCAGTCCGTACGGAACCGCGATGCGCAGCATGGGCGCATGCCGCTGGATGTAGAGCCCGTTGCGCAGACGGACTGCCTTGAACTCGTCTTCGGTAAGCTGCCCGGCAAGAAAGCGTCGGGTCTGATCGCGGAATTCCGCGACCCGCTCATTCACGAAGGACTGATCCAGGTCATCGTACTTATACATAGCGGGCGACTATAGGTGCCCGCCGTTCACCGGCTAAATACCGTGTGGTTGGGTAGGAGTCTTTCTTGGTTATGAGCCGTTAAACTAGCGCTCCATAAGCAAAGGGGGCGAGACCTTGGCGGGACTCTATTTCGAGCAATTCGAGCCGGGCCAGCGATTTGCGCATCTGGTGCGCCGGACCGTGACCGAGACCGACAACCTGCTGTTCAGCGCGCTGACCATGAATCCGGCCGCCCTGCACCTGGACGCCGAATATTCCAAAGGCACCCCGTATGGCCAGCGGCTGGTGAATAGTGTTTTCACCCTGGGGTTGCTCGTGGGGCTCACGGTCTACGACACGACCTATGGCACGACCCTGGGCAATCTGGGCTGGGAAGAGGTGAAGTTCCCGCGCCCCGTATTCATCGGGGACACATTGCATGCGGTCACCACTGTGGTATCCAAACGGGAGAGCCAATCGCGCCAGGACGCCGGCATCGTGATCTTCGATCAGCGCCTATATAACCAGAAAGATGAAGAGGTCGCGTCCTGCCGCCGCGCGGCGCTCATGATGAAGAGGCCGGCCCAGGGGGCCTCTGCTGACCGAGCGGTTAGGGAGGGAATCCCCAGCGGGGACGGGCCGCAATCATGAGATCCTTTCTATTCGTTCCAGGCGACAGCGAGCGCAAGCAGGCCAAAGCGCTCGCCACGAGTGCCGACGCTCTGATACTCGATCTCGAGGATTCGGTTGATGTGAGCCAGCTGCCTGCGGCTCGCGCGCGGGTGCGTGAGGTGCTGGCCCATGGGTCTTCCGGGCTGCGCTCGCGACCGGATGGCCGCAACAGACCGCAGCAGCTCTGGGTGCGCGTGAACGCGCTATCGAGCGGCTTGCTCCTGGAAGACCTGGCGGCAGTCATGCCCGACAAAGGGGAGGGCGGCCCGGACGGAGTGGTTTTGCCCAAGGTATCCACACTCCGTGAAGTGGAGGAAATCTCCCACTACCTCGCCGCGCTCGAAGTCCGAGGAGGCCAGGAGCTCGGAGCAACACGGCTCATGGTGATCGCGACCGAAACGCCGGCCGGACTGCTGGCGCTACCGAGCTACCCGGAGAAGATGACGCCGGCGGTAGCGCAGCGGCTGGCGGCCCTGACCTGGGGCTCTGAGGATCTGGGGGCTGCGTTGGGAGTCAACGCGAGGGTCGACGAGAACGCAGTCCCGACGCCAACATTTCAGATCGCGCGTACGTGGTGTCTGCTGACAGCGGCCGCACTGTCAGTGCAGGCCATCGATGGGGTGTGTGTCGATTTCCGAAATCGCGAGGGGTTGGCTCGCGAGTTGGCACACGCGCGCCGGGATGGATTCACTGGAAAGCTGGCAATCCATCCGGATCAGGTAGAAGCGATCAACGCGGCTTTCGTACCCACGGAGCAGGAGTTGGCCCGAGCGCAACGTATCATCGCGGCGTTCGCGGCCGCGCCCGGGGCGGGCGTCGTGAGCCTCGACGGACAAATGATCGACCGCCCGCACCTCGTGCAGGCACATCGCGTTCTGGCGGCGGCGCCCCCACGCGCCTGATTCGGGCGGGCAGGACGGACGATGCCGTCCTGCCTGGCACCGCCTCAAACGCTGAGCGATTCCAACTCGTTGGGAGTCGCTGGGGCCATTTCACAGCCACTGTGTGCCTGGGCCGCGTGCGTCGGATCAGTGGCATCGGTCGTTGCATCGGTCTCGGTCGCTTCCTCGGCTGCCGCTCGCTCGAGCCTCTTGCTGGCAAATCTTTGCCAGAGAGCGGCCTGTTCCGCGGCGTCACCCGCTTCGAACACAGCGCAATCGATCCGCAGCTGACCTTCGGCGAACGGCATCTGCGCGAGATGGCAATAATGTGGCGTCGCCGAATTCTCGTACCGGAAAGGGTCGAAGAACTTACAACGTACGCACATTCGCGAGGTCGGCAGCGCGCCGGTCTCCTGTAAGCCGCGGATCATTTTGATCGACAACCGATAGAGCGTCTCCTGCTCGTTCTTCGCCAAGGCGTCGAACGCACCCCACAGGGGGTCCGGCAGAGAGGCGAGTTGGTCTGCTGCTTGTCGACCCTCATCGGTCAACACGAGCGCCAACGCTCGGCCATCGGTGGTACTGCGCTGCTTGCGTACGAGCTTCTTGTTCTCCAGTGCGCTGACGCTGTCGCAGGCGGTCGCTGCAGTTACGCCGAGCTCACGGGCGACGGCCGAAAGGGACAGACTTTCGCCTCGCGAGCCCAGGATCTGCAGGATTTTGCGTTGTGTCGGAGTCAGGCGCTGCACGGCCCATTGGTCCCACGAGCTGGTATGAGCCAACTGAGCGAGACGGCGCAGAGCGCCGGCCAGAGCCTGAGGGAGTGTTGAAGTAGTCGGCGTGTCGAAATTCATCATAAGAAGAATTTAAGAAAAACCTCGTAATTATGTAAAATATAAGGATTTCCCACCCTCCATGTCCCGACTCAGTCCGACGGGTTGTTGTCCTTGCCCAAGTACTAAGACGATCGGGAGGCCAAAACTAAACACCCATGCGCAAACATTCGTGCAATTGCACGTGTTGCTGTGCGAGCCGGTGTGTGAAAAGTTGCGATGCGGAGACGCAACGCGCCGTTGTGCACCGCACTCGGCGGTTGGAACGGATCAGCGCTCAGGGTTTGCTTGTTGCGCTGTGTCGAGTGCGAGCAGATCTTCAGGAGTGTCAATGTCGAGCGCGGCGCTTTCCATGGCAACACGCACCAGACGATCGGGATTACGTTGGAGGATCCTGCGTGCGCCGACGTCTCCGCGCAGTTCCGCAAGCTCGCCAAAGCGGGAACGAGGGAAGATCGCTGGAACTCCGACTGTTCCGGAATACAGTGCCGTCGCGACGTAATCCGGCTGACGGCGCCACGCGGAGGCCAATCGACGCAGATCCTCTGTCGAGACCGCAGCCTGGTCAGCCAACACCAGCAGCACGCCGGTGCACGCCGCCGGTAATCGTGCGATTCCGGCACGAATAGAGCTTCCGATTCCCTCCCGCCAGTGCTGATTGATAACGACCGAGGCGGGAGTGTGGGTGAGAAGAGGGGCGAGCTCAGCAGCGCGTGCACCTAACACAACGAGTGTCGCCGACCCCGTAATCTCCACGGCTCGTGATACCGTCGTATGAAGCAGAGGACGCCCTGCAATGCGGACCAACTGTTTGGCCGAGCCAAACCGCGTTGACGCGCCCCCCGCCAATACGATGCTGTACAACCCGCCGTCAGCCTCACTCATGATGTCGGACACAGGCTTTACACGCGTGAGGTGGTCGACGGCAATTCGATCCCCACCGGCAGCGATTCCCGCACTCGCGAGTACCGCTCGCGCTCAGCGAAGATGGAGTCGGCGTCGATGGCGGACATCGCGCGCCAGTCGGTAATCCTCGCGTGCTGCGCGAACAGCTTATCGAGAGCGTCTCGCCTCGTACGCCAGGCACCCTCGAAGAATTGCAGGAAGTCTGCCCATTGAGGAGCGGCTCTCGCGTCAGACCCGGCACGCAGGGCCGCCTCGAGCTTTGCCAACGCTTCCCGGCTGGTCCCGTGCAAGGCGAACACCTCTTCGGCGCCATCACTCAGCTGCGGACGCTCGCGGATGAGATCGAGGAACACTTGTTCGCGCTCCTCAAAACGACTGAGTGCCCACACGAGGTAGTCGACACTCGTTTCACGGAAACGGTCCACGGATTCGGTGCGGTCCCTGCTTTGTGCAACAGCCACCGACAATGCGTGCGACACAGCTGCCGCATGCTGCCGCTCGAGAGCCAGCTGCGCTCGAATCAACTCGACTTCATTCATGCTGCTTTCCGCCGTCCCAGGGTTGCGCATTCGCCCCGTGTACGAATGCATGAATTTCAGCCACGATCGCCAGCGCAATCGATTCGGGACTGCGTCCGCCGAGAGCCAGCCCGACGGGTGCATGCAACCGTGGACGCAGTTGCCGGGCGCGCTCGCCCAGATCGGCGAGCAGTTTCTCGCGCCTTGGAGCCGGCCCCAGCAGTCCGACATACGGAAGATTGCTATCGGCCATCACCTGGAGATACGCCAGGTCAGAGGGCAAATGATGACTCATGACCACGGCGGCGGAGAAGCTCGTCAGGTCGAGGGCGCGGACGAGCTCCTCGGGACGACCTGTGACGACCCGCTCCGCCAAGGGAAAGTGCGCCGGATCTGCGTAAGCCGGGCGGTGGTCGAATACCGTCACCTTCCAGCTCAGGCGCGCGGCAAGGTCTACGATTGGCAGGGTGTCGGGTCCCCCGCCGAGCAGCAGGACCCTTGGCGGAAGGCTCAGCGCAAGAGCGAAAAGCTTCCAGGTCGGGGATTCTCTCCCTATCCAGCCTACGTGACCGCTGCGGGTTGCCTCCTGTAGCACTGCTTGTATCTCAGGCCCCTCGAGGGTCGCCCGCGCCAGCCTCGAGAGCAGAGGCCCACCCGCGCCCATCGAGGTCGCAAGGGTACTGACGGGCAGGCTCGGTGCTACGGCCGCCGTTTGTGGTAATGCTACCGAGCCGACCGGCAGGTCTGGCCAGCTCGATTCCACGACGACACCCACTGCCGTCGGCGTGTGGCTCTCGAGTGCCCTCGCGAGATGAGTCAGAGGCTGCCAATCACTCTCGGGCCCTACCCGTAGAAGGAAGATGCGCATGGCGCCTTCGCACCCAAGGCCAAGCCCCCAGATCAGATCCTCGGGACCGCGCGTGTCATAGCTCACTATTCGCGGCTCGCCCGTCTTGATTACAGAGAGGGCGTGTTCTCGCAGGTCGCCTTCGAGGCAGCCCCCGGAGAGGAGACCGGAATAATCGCCGTTCGCGGCGATGAGCATGAGCGCGCCAGGCTTGCGGTACGTCGAGCCGGCTGTGTGAATGAGCACGCCCACCGCCAGGGCATTGCCAGCAGAGCGCTCGCGATCGAACAGCGGAAGGAGAGGACCTAAGAGTGATTCCACGGAACTTCCATTATGCCAGGGCCAGAGTGTGCACGGTTCGAGCGGCAGGGCCATCCGAAAAGGCCCTCAGCGAGCCCCCCGAATGGGAGATGTTCACCGCACCATCCGACGCCGTCTAATTACACCCATGGTGAATAAATCGGGATCGCCAGCGCACCCGTCGGCCGTGCAGCAGTCGGGCGTAATACCGATGAGCCCCCGCAAGCGACGGGGACGCGGCCGTCCTGCAGCCGAAGATGCCGAGGACGTGCGCAAGAAACTGCTCGATGCGGCCCGGGACCTCTTTCCCCGCTACGGCTATCGCGGGGTATCGAGTCGGCAGATCGGGGCGGCGGCGGGCGTGAACTTCGCCATGATCCGCTATTACTTCGGCGGCAAGCCGGGGCTCTATCGCGAGATGCTCCAAGGAGTGCTGCAGCCCGCGCGCGTGACGCTCGACGCGATCAGCTCGCCCCCATCTCCATCGCCCCAAGGCACGGCGCCCCAATCGCCACGACAATTGGCTGAGATTCTGGAGAGCATCACTCGCGCGTGGGCCGCCAATCCGTGGGTGGCCGGCTTCGTAGTGCGCGAGGTACTGGCTCCCGACGGGCCGATGCGCGCAATGTTCTTGCGCGAATTTCCCGAGCGGCTCACCCCAATGGTGGAACGCATGGTTGAAGGCGAGATCGCCGCGGGGAAGCTGCGCTCCGATGTCGATCCGCGCATGCTGGTTTTGTCCATCGTAAGCCTCGCAATTTTCCCGTTTCTCACGCTTCCGCTCACGAACACGGTTTTCGGGGTGCGCAATGACGAGGAGTTCGTGGGCCGCTTCCTGCGGCACACCGCCGATCTTCTGACGCGCGGTGTCACACCTCTCTAAATAGAAGCCGGTCATTGCGTGCGCTCTAGCTCGTCAGTAGAGTCGCACGGCCTTTTTTCCGGAAAGATTTCACCTCGATGGCCAATATCGATCCCTGGGTCGTGCACAAGTTCGGGGGGTCGAGCGTCGCCGACGCCGACTGCTTCCGCCGTGTTGCGACGATTCTTGATTCCGTCCAGGCGCCGCGCCTGGGAGTGGTGCTGTCGGCTTGCAGGGGCGTGACGGATGCGCTGCTGCGACTCGTATCTCTTGCCGAGCGGCAAGATGAGAGCTATCGCTCCGAGATTGCCGCGCTCCGCACCCGGCACGCCACCATCGCAGAAACGCTGCTCACTCCCGACTCCGCGCGGTTGTATCTCGCCGGCTTCGATCGGGATTGTCACGATCTGGCGGGGATTCTGCACACCGTCAAACTCACCCGGCAGGCCGCGCACAACGTCGTCGACCTCATCGCCGGCTACGGTGAGATATGGTCGACCAAGCTGTTCCATCGCTTTCTCGAGGAGCGTGGCAGCCGCCGCGGCCCTGTGCAGTGGGTCGATGCGCGTCGGGTGATCGTGGTCGAATGGGGACCGCTCGGTCCCGGCATCCAATGGGGCGAGTCACGCTCCAACCTGCAGGATCTCGTCGACCGGGATTTCAAGGGCACGCTCGTCATCACCGGCTTCATCGCCTCCAAGCGCAATGGTGTGCAGACGACCCTCGGGCGTAACGGCAGCGATTTCTCCGGCTCGATCTTCGGAGCCTTGCTGGATGCCGCCGAAATCGTGATCTGGACCGATGTGGACGGCGTGCTCTCGGCAGATCCCCGGCGCGTGCCCGATGCCACGGTGATCGACTCGCTCTCCTACAACGAAGCCATGGAGCTGGCCTATTTCGGCGCCAAGGTGATCCATCCCCAGACCATGGCACCGGCCGTGGGTGGCGGCATTCCGATCTGGATCCGCAACACCTTCGCGCCCGAGAAGATCGGCACGCTGATCTGCGCCACGCCGAAATCCAAACTGCCGGTCAAAGGCATCACGAGCATCGAACGGGTCGCGCTGATCAATCTCGAGGGCGCGGGCATGATCGGTGTGCCGGGTACGGCTCATCGACTCTTCGGCGCGCTGCGCGAAGAGGATATTTCGGTGATTCTCATCTCCCAGGGGAGCTCCGAGCATTCCATCTGCTGTGCCATTCCCCAGGAGCAGGCGGAGCGGGCGGCCGCGATTGTGCGCCATGCGTTCGAACGCGAGTTGAAGGAAGGTCAGATCCAGAACGTGGACGTGGATCCCGACCTGTCCATCCTCGCCGTGGTCGGCGATGGGATGGCTGGCACGCCGGGCATCGCCGGCAAGGTTTTCAGTTCGCTCGGCACTTCCAACGTCAACGTGCGCGCGATCGCGCAGGGCGCCTCCGAGCGCAACATCTCCGTCGTGATCGAGGGACGTCACGCAACGCGCGCCCTGAAGGCCGTGCACGCCAGCCTCTATCTCTCGCCCCATACCATCTCCATCGGGCTGATCGGGCCCGGTACCGTGGGCCGAGTCATGTTGGAGCAGATCGCCTCGCAGCGAATTCGCCTGCGCGAGGAGTTCAAGCTCGATCTGCGCATCCGTGGGTTGTTGGGATCCAAGCGCATGTTGCTGGCGGATTCCGACTTGGATCTGCGCAATTGGCGCTCGCAATATGACGACAGTCCGGTACCCTCCGATCTGAAGCGCTTCGTCGAGCACGTGCAGACGGACTACCTGCCGCACACCGTGTTACTCGATTGCACGGCGAGTGCCGAAATTGCCAAACATTATCCGCAGTGGCTGGAGTCGGGCATCCATATCGTCACGCCCAACAAGAAGGCAAACAGCGCGGATCTCGCGTTCTATCGCCGCTTGCGTGAAGCTCGCCACAGCGGCTCCTCACACTATCTTTACGAAGCGACCGTCGGGGCGGGGCTGCCGGTGATCCAAACCTTGCGCGACCTGCGTGAGACAGGTGACGAGATCACCAGCGTCGAGGGGATCTTCTCCGGCACGCTCGCGTACCTGTTCAACGTCTACGACGGGAAGACACCATTTTCAGACATTGTGCGCGATGCGCGGCAGCGCGGTTACACAGAGCCCGATCCGCGCGATGACCTCTCCGGCACCGACGTTGCGCGCAAGCTCATCATCCTGGGTCGCGAGATGGGTCTGGGCTTGGAGATGTCGGATGTCAAAGTGGAGAGTCTGGTCCCGGCCGGTCTGGAGACCGGCTCGATCGATGAGTTCATGACTCGACTGCCGCAATACGATGCAGCCATGCGCCAGCGATACGAGAACGCGCGAGCGCGCGGCAAAGTGCTGCGTTATGTCGCCAAGGTCACTGCCGACGGCCAGGCGAGCGTCGGCCTCGCGGAATTGGACCTCAAGCATGCGTTCGCAAACATCGCGCTGACCGACAACGTCGTGCGCTATGCGACGCAGCGTTACTCCAACAATCCGTTGATCGTGCAGGGCCCGGGAGCCGGTCCCGAGGTGACCGCTGCCGGCGTGTTCGCGGATCTGCTGCGTATCGCGGCCTACCTGGGGGCGCGCTTGTGACAGGACTGCAGCGTGCGACAGCCTTCGCGCCAGCCTCGATCGGCAACGTCGCGATCGGCTTCGATATCCTCGGCCTGTGCGTTGGTGCACTCGGTGATCGGGTCACAGTGAGCCGCCGGGCCGAGCCCGGAGTGCGCATCACCGCGATCCGTGGGGTTGCTGCGGATCTGCCGCTGGACCCGGAGCGGAATACGGCTGGGCGGGCCTTGCTCGCGATGCAGGAGGCGCTGCAGCCGGGTTTCGGATTCGAAATGGAGATCGACAAGGGTATTCCGCTGGGCTCGGGCCTGGGTGGCTCGGCCGCGTCGGCCGTCGGGGCCGTGGTCGCCGCCAACGCCGTGCTGCCGCAGCCTTGCGGGCAGCTCGAGTTGCTGAAATTCGCCATGCAGGGCGAGAAGGTCGCCAGTGGCTCCCTGCACGTGGATAACATCGCGCCCTCGCTCTTTGGTGGCCTGGTGCTGACCGTCGGGATCGATCATCCGCGCGTCAAGCAGATTCCGGTGCCGCCGGGCATCAAGTCCGTCATCGTTCATCCGCATATGTTTCTCTCGACCAAGCAGGCGCGCGCCATCCTCAAGCGTAGCGTGGAGCTGTCGGACTTCGTATGGCAGACGGCGAACCTCGCCGGGTTCATCTCGGGCTGCTATACGAACGACCTGGACATGATTCGCGCTTCGTTCCAGGACGTCGTCATCGAGCCGCAGCGTCAAGCGTTGATTCCAGGATTCAACGAAGTGCGTCAGGCCGCGATGGACGCCGGTGCGCTAGGCTGTTCCATCTCCGGCGCCGGCCCCACCATGTTCGCCTGGGCTCAGGCGGGGCATGCCGAAGCGGTGCTCGCCACGATGCGTCGCGAGTTCGGGAAGCAGTCGATTGCGATCGACGAGTGGATCGTTGACGCTCAATCCTCTGGCGCCCACGTGGTTTAAATCGATAAATGATGGAATTTACGAGCACGCGCAATCCCGCCGAGACGGCCAGTTTCTCTGGTGCGCTCTTGCAGGGATTGGCGCCGGACGGTGGTTTGTACGTACCTCGCGTGTGGCCGCCGACGCTGTCGCCCGAAGCTTTCGGGGACGCTACCGAGCTGCCCGATGTGGCGACCCGCCTGATAAAGCCGTTCATCGCCGGCGACAGGCTCGCCGATGCGCTGCCGGAGATCACTCGCGACGCCTTCAATTTTCCAGCGCCGCTGATCCCGCTGGAT
>Ga0068855_100003449_pt1 | contig 19342 bp, 14 predicted proteins | sample KBSCornC52_FD_66592 | JGI IMG/M metagenome (GOLD analysis project Ga0068855, IMG submission 66592) | Corn rhizosphere microbial communities from Kellogg Biological Station, Michigan, USA - KBS Corn C5-2 | ecosystem: Host-associated > Plants > Roots > Rhizosphere > Soil ...
CAGCTCGACGTCTGGGAACGCCAGCAAGCGTGGCCGTGAACCGTTCGGATGCGCGCTGACTCGTCGGTACTGGCCCACGCTCGGCTACTGATGCACTTCCACCGTGTGCTCCAGCAAATTCACGATCCAATACTCGGGCACCTCAGCTTCCGCGTACAGGCGCGCTTTTCGAGCTCGATCGTAACTCAAAGACGACTCGGCGACCTCGCTGACCAGGTGCGCGTGCCGCGGGTGCTCAGCATCATAGTCACCGAGCGGCAGAACGCAGACATCCGGCTCAGGCTCCGAAAATTCCCCGACAGCAAAGCTCCCTTGCACGCGCCCGCGCGCCCGCCCCACGAACGCGAGCACGAGCAACTCCGTCAGGCGATCCACCGGCGCGCGGTGCCGTGGCCCCATCGGGCTCATCTGCAACAAGGCGCCGTCGATGAGCTCGATGCGCCCGCCCGCGAAGACCCCGAGTGCCACCAATTTGTCGTACTCGACGCGGCGCAAGCGTCGAACTGTTTCGGCGACAGCAGCCATACTTCGGAGCTCCTTAGGCCGAAGGTAGCACGCACGCCGAGAAGTCGGTCTGAGTGCGTCGGAGGTTGCCTGCAAACCAACGCCGAGTAGCTGCGGCAGCGCACAGACACGCCCGGTGGGCTCCAGGGTGGGTCTCCTAGTAAGGACGAGGAGTGCAGTCATGATTTCAAGCGGGCGCAATCGCGCATGATTTTGCGAGCCTGCGGTCGTCGCGCTTGGGCCGGTTGATTCGCGGCTAGCCGTGCGGCAGTGCGCCGTGGTTTCATGAGTCGGATCCACCGGGAGGTCAGTGGCCGGCATGGAAAGAGGACAGGTACGGTGTGCTCCGGCGACGGACACGCTCGAGCGGCTCGCCGCCAGCATCAACGGCATCGTCTGGCAAGGCGATCTCGAGACGTGCCAGTTCGCTTTCGTGAGCGAGCAAGCGCAGCAACTGCTCGGCTACCAGCTCGGCGAGTGGCTGCTCCCCGGGTTCTGGGTGGCGCACCTCCATCCGAGTGACCGCGAAAGCAGCGTGAGCTACCGCCGCCGCGCCATCGACGAGCGGCGCAGCCTGGATTTCGAATATCGAATGATTGCGAGCAACGGCCGCAGCGTGTGCGTGCGCGAAATTGCGAATGTCGTGCTCGACCACGATTCGAAGCCCGTGCTCTGCGGGTTGCTGCTGGAGATCACGCAATCCAACGGCGGCGCACCGGCGCTACCGGAGCGCGACGCGCTCTACCGCATGCTCGTGGAAAGTGCGCACGAGCTCATCGTCCTCGTCGACTCGGAGCAGCGCATCGCCTACGCGAGCCCGTCGTTCAGCCGGATCTTCGGTGAGGGGCGCGCATTCCCGGTCGAGCGCGTTCATGACGACGACCGCGCCGCGCTGAGCCGCGCGTTTTGCGAGAGTGCGATTGGCCCGGGATGCGTCACGATTTTCCGCTACTTCGATGTCGCGGGGAACTGTCGCTGGCTCGAATGTTCGACGTCGCCCGTCCGCTATCGAGGCGAGCCGCACGTGCGCGCAGTACTTCGGGACGTGACCGAGCGCGAGCGCGCAGAGGAAGCGGGACGCGTGCAGCTGCGGTTCCTGCGCAGCCTGGAGCGCATCAACCGCGCGGTGCACGGTGCCGAGGACGTCGATGCCATGCTGAGCGCGGCGCTCTCCGCGGTGCTCGACGATTTCGCCGGCGACGGTGCGTGGCTGCTCTACCCGGCCGATCCTGCCGCGCCGAGCGTGCGCGTGCTCATGGAGCGCACGCGGCCGGAGTGGCCGAGTGCGCTCGGGCGCGGCGTCAATTTCCCGCTCGAACCCGACGCCGCCGCGTTCTTCCGCAACCTGCTCTCCGCCGGCCAGGTGGTGCGGTACGGACCCAGCGGCGTCCCACGGCTCGAGGCGATGCATCCTGGCGTCCGCTCAGGCATGGCCATGGTCCTCCACCCTCAGCCGGACCGGCCGCATTTCTTCGGCCTGCACCAATGTTCGTGCGACCGCACCTGGACCGCAGATGACGCGCGGCTCTTCGAACAGATCGGTGCCCGCCTGACCAGCGCGCTCCGAAGCCTGTTCATCTTGCACGACCTGCGAGAGAGCGAGAGCAAACTCGGCTCGGCCGAACGCCTCGCACGTGTGGGCTATTGGGACCTCGATCTGGTGGACAACCGGTACTCGTGGTCGGAAGAGGCGGGCCGCATTTTTGGTCGGACTTTCGAACGGCCGATCACGCGCCTCGAGAGCAGGGCCTTCCTTCATCCCGATGATCGCGAGTCGGTGCGGCGCGTGAGCGTGGAGGCGATGACTGCCGGACGACCTTTCGAGATGGAGTTCCGCGTGCAGCGGCCCTCGGGCGACGTGCGCGTCGTCCACAGCCACGGCGACGTCTTGAGGGACGAGTTGGGCCGGCCGCGCAGCTTCTTCGGCACGATGCAGGACGTGACGGAGCGCCGCCTCGCGGAAGATCGGCTACGCGCCAGCGAGCGCGAGTTCCGGACGACCTTCGAGCTTGCTGCCGTGGGGCAAGCGCAGGCCGATCCGGCAACGGGGCGGCTGCTGCGGGTGAACCGCAAGCTCTGCGAGCTACTCGGCTGCTCCGAGCACGAGCTCCTCGCGAGCAACTTCAGCGATCTGACCCATCCGGGCGACCGTGAACGCGAGCTCTCGCTGTTCCGCCTATTGGCAAAGGGCGAGGTGTCGGAGCTCGCGATCGAGAAACGCATGATCCGCAAGGACGGTACCGAAGTATGGGTCCGCCTGACGGCCTCTCTCATTTATGACGACGATGGTCGACCGCTACGCAGCGTCGCGATCGGCGAGGACATCACGCTGCGCAAGCGGACCGAACAAGCGCTGCTCGAGAGTCACCGCCTGCTCAACGCGGTGATCGAGGGGACGAGCGACGCAATTTTCGTCAAGGATCTCGAGGGCCGTTATCGTCTGATCAACTCGGCGGGCGCGCGCTTCCTCGGAAAGTCAGTCGCGGACGTGCTCGGCCAAGACGACCACGCGCTGTTCTCACCCGAAACGAGCTCGCTCGTCATGGCGCACGATCGCCGGGTGATCGCCTCGGGCGCGTCGCTGACGAGCGAGGAGATCGCGACCGCGGCCGGGGCGACGCGCACCTATCTCTCGACCAAGAGCGTGCAGCGCGACGAGCAGGGCAAGGTGGTGGGGTTGATCGGGATCTCGCGCGACATCACCGAGCTCAAACACCTCGAAGAGCAGTTTCGGCAAGCGCAAAAGATGGAGGCGATCGGTCGACTCGCCGGCGGCGTGGCGCACGATTTCAACAACCTCCTCACCGTGATCAACGGCAACGCGACATTGATTGCTCAGGATCTGCATGGCGATCCCCAAGTTTCCGAGCTCCTGACGGAAATCCAAGAAGCGGGCAAGCGCGCCGCCAATCTGACCAGCCAGCTCCTCGCCTTCTCGAGAAAACAGGTGCTGCAGCCGGAGGTGGTCAACCTGAACCTCCTCCTCGACGCACTCTGGAAGATGCTCCGCCGTCTGATCGGCGAAGACGTCGAGCTGACCTTCAGCGGTGCACCCGACCTCGGCTTGGCGCGGGTCGACCCAGGACAATTCGAGCAAGCCGTGATCAACCTCGCAGTCAATGCACGGGACGCCATGCCACAAGGCGGAGAGCTCACCATCGAGACCTCTAACGCTGACCTCGACGAAGCGTACGCGGCGCAACACGCAGACGTGAAGCCAGCCCGCTATGTCTGCGTCACCGTCAGGGATTCGGGCGCGGGCATGGATGCCGAGACCCGGGCGCGCATTTTCGAGCCGTTCTTCACGACCAAGATCCGCGGCAAGGGCACGGGCTTGGGACTGCCGATGGTGTACGGATTTCTCAAGCAGTCCGGCGGTCACGTCGAGGTCGACACCGAGCAGGGCGTGGGCACGACCATCAAGCTCTACTTACCGCGGACCGAGCGCGAAAGCGCTGTCCCCCGAGCGGTGCGCGAGAGTGCGCGTGCCGCCGGAGGCAAAGAAACCATTCTGCTCGTCGAGGACGAGGGCTCGGTACGCAAGCTCGTGGCGCGAGTCCTCCGCAGCAAGGGCTACCAGGTCCTCGAAGCGACGACCGGTGAGGAGGCCCTGGCCGTGTCGGCAAAGCACGCAGAGGCCATCCATCTACTGCTCACCGATCTCGTGATGCCGCGGATGAGCGGGCGCGAGCTCGCGCTCGCCTTGAGCAAACTGCGCGCAACGCTGCGCGTGCTCTTCATGTCCGGCTACACCGACGAGGCGGTGATGCACCAAGTCGAGGACCCTGACGTAGGCTTCATCCACAAGCCGTTCACCCCAGCGATGCTGGCGCAAAAGGTGCGCGCCGCGCTCGATGCTGGCAGGGCCGCCTAGATTTGCGCGCGCTCAGCCTGCGACCTCAGCAGTCGAGCGTAGTCTGCCGTTCCCACGGCGAAATCTGCGCGTGGTGCTCGTGCCACTCGTGCTCTTTCAGCTTGGTGTAAGCGTCGACGAACGGCGCCCCGAGTGATTTGGTGAGCACTTCGCTTTCACGCAGCGCGCGCAGCGCGTCCAGCAGATTTGCCGGCAAACGGCGCACGTCACTCGCGGGGGTAGGGTCCGTGTACATGTTGTTGTCCCGTCGGCGTCCCGGATCGCGCCGCTGCGCGACGCCGTCGAGGCCCGCGGCGATCACCGCGGCCTGCAGCAGATACGGATTGGTCGAGCCGTCCGCCAGACGCAGCTCGAAGCGATCCGTATCCGGGATTCGAATCATGTGCGTGCGGTTGTTACCCGTATAACTGATGGTGTTCGGCGACCACGTTGCGCCGGACAGCGTGGGCGCGCCGTTGATGCGCTTGAAGGAATTGACGGTCGGGTTCGTGATCGCGCACAGCGCTTCTGCATGGTGAAGCAGGCCGCCCATGAACTCGTAGGCTAGGCGGGACAAACCGAGCTCACCCGAGCGATCGTGAAAAAGGTTTTCGTTCTTTTCGAGATCCCAGACCGATACGTGGGTGTGGCAGCCGTTGCCAGACAGATTGGGGAATGGTTTTGGCATGAAGGTTGCGCGCAGCCCTTCGGCTTCGGCCAGGGTTTTCACCATGTATTTGAAGAAAGCGTGCCGATCGGCCGTGATCAGCGCATCGCTGTAAGTCCAGTTCATTTCGAATTGGCCGTTCGCGTCCTCGTGATCGTTTTGATACGGGCCCCAGCCGAGCGTCTGCATGTGGTCGCAAATCTTGGAGATCAGATCGTAAGAGCGCATCAGGGCGAGCTGGTCGTAGCAGGGCTTCCCTTGGTTATCGTGGCTGTCGAAAATGGCGGAGCCGTCACGCGAGAGCAGACAGAACTCGCATTCGACGCCCGTGCGCACCGCATAGCCGAGCTCGGCCGCGCGCTGCACTTGGCGCGCGAGCACGCGGCGCGGCGCCTGCTCGACGGGTTTGCCGCCCATGACCAAATCACCTGCTACCCAGGCGACCTCGGGTTTCCACGGCAGCTGAATCACGGTCTTCGGGTCGGCCATGGCCAACATGTCTGGATCTGCCGGGGTCATGTCGAGCCAGGTGGCAAACCCCGCGAAACCCGCGCCTTCCGCGGCAATCTTATCGATACTCGCGGCCGGCACGAGCTTCGCGCGCTGTACGCCGCGCAGATCGCTGAATGAGACGAGGAAATAGCGAATACCACTCTTCGCGGCGATGTCCGACAACTTGGTCACGGCTCGACTCCTTGGTTGGGCTGGCTCACGCCGCCATTAGCTCGGCGACGGCACGGCGAATGAACTCGGCATCCTCTTGGTTTTGATAGGGGTTGCCTGCGCGGTGCCCCCAAATGGAAGGGATCGGCAGGATGCGCGCGCCGGGGATCGCGCGCGCGTCTGCCGCGCAGTCCTCGGGTGGAAAATACAAATCAGTGCTGCTCGGCATGATCAACGTACGCGCGCGGATGGCGCCGAGCGCTGCCGCTAGATTGCCGGCATGTTCCGCACTGGCGGAAACGTCGCTTTTCATCCACGTGTGCAGCATGTTGAGCAGGTCCGCCGGGTGCCGCCTGCGGTAGCTCGGCTCCCAAGCGCGTGTCAGGTAGTCTTCCAAGTCGGCGTAGCCGAGCGGGCGATACAGCTCTTGGCGATAGAACGCTTGTGAAGCGGCCCAACTCGCATAAATGCGTGCAAACGCCCGAAAACCGCGCTCGGGCGAACCGAGGAAGCGCTCGCCATTCCAGGCGGGGTCAGCCTGCAAGGCCGCCTCCAAGCTCTTCAGAAAGACGAGATTGTGTGGGCTCGTGCGCGCCGTGCCGCACAGCGCGACGATGCGCTCGACGCGCTCCGGGTATTGCACCGCCCAGTGGTACGCTTGCTGTGCGCCCATGGACCAGCCGTACACGAGCGCGATGCGCTCGACGCCGAGCTCGTTCAACAAGCGCGCCTGTGCCGCGACGTTGTCGTAGTGACTGATCGCAAACGGTACGCCGCCCGTGTGACTCGGCGAAGAGGACAGGCCATTGCCGAACATGTTGGCGATCACGACATAGTAACGACTCGGGTCGAGAATGCCGCCGGTTCGCACGAGCCAGTCGATGTCCGAGTGCTGGGCTCCGAACGAGGTCGGATACAGCACCACGTTCGAGCGATCGGCTGCGAGGCTACCGTAGGTTTGGTACACGAGCTGCGCGCCCGGCAGCAGCATGCCGCTGTGCAAGCGGAACGCACCGAGCTCGTAGACCTGGCCCGCCGAGCTCACGCGGTACGCTCGCTGCTGCGCGGTTTTGCCAGGGTTTTCAGCAGTTTTAGATGTATCCCGAGGTAGCCGTGACGAGCCACGTGCGCCAGATACGGCCCAAGGCGCTGGTGCGCGCGGGCGAGCACGAAAAACGGGAGCGCCGGGTAGCGGTGGTGCTCCGCGTGGTAGGGCATTTCCCACATCAGGTAGCGCACCGGGAACAGGGTGTAGGTGGTACGCGTGTTGCTCAACGGGTTGTCGTCTTCCGAGCAGCCGCCGTGCTCGGCGAGCAAGATGATGCGCAAGAGCGGTTGAGCAAGCGCTACCGGCGCCAACCAATACACGAAGAAGTAGGGATACCCGAGCGCAACCGAGCCCGCGATCGCGATCGCGTACAGCGCCAGCTGTAAGCGCACCGAACGAACGACCAGCGATGCCGTGTGCTCGGAGAGGAAGCGGTAGCGAGCCGTTTTGGCGAGCGCGAGCGTGAAGTGCGTGCGCAGCTTTCCGGCCCACCACGGTAGACCGCTCATTTGCACGGCGTAGTCGAGCAGCGTGGTCGGCTTGGGATCTTCGAGCTCCGGATCTTTGCCAGGCAGCTGCGTGAAGCGGTGGTGCCAGCCGTGGTAGGGGCGATAAAAGGTGCTGTTGTAGAATGACAAGAGGCCTGCAAACCAAGCAACGGCGTCGTTCAAACGCTGACTTTTGAAGGCAGTGCGGTGCACACACTCGTGCATGGCTGCGAACATCGTGACGAGCGTGAAGCCGAGCGCTACGGCCGAGAGCAGCTGCAGCGCGCTCGGCCCTGCGCGCCTAAGCGAAAGCGTATACAGCGCGCCGGCCACGACAATCGCCACGACGTGACCTGCCAAGCGCGCTAGCCCTTTGGCATCCGAGCGGCGCTGCAGCACGGCGAGCTCGTCAGCGGCAACGGGGGAACGCGCGCGGTCCGTGAGCGAGTTCTCGATCATGGCGATACGCAGCATGCCGTGAGTCAGCAGGCTTGTCACGAACCGCGCGCTCGCCAAATTTGGTGAGCGCGCCAAAACTTGCGGGTCGTCGAATCGGAAACGCAAGCGACGCAAAGCACCCGTGGAGCAGGCCTGAATATTTCGACACTGCGTCGACAATCATCTCGTGGGTGCGCAGCAACCGAGCGCGCATCGAGACGTCACTCAGCGGGTCGGTGGCGCGAAACGTCGCGGCCACTCGAGCCAACCCAGAATGCGTGCAGGCGAACGATGCACGTCCTGTGAAGGGTCCCGCACGAGTCGTGGTGGACCCGATGAAATGGAGAACACCAATGAGCTCAGTGACCACCATCAATGACCCGCCCGGTCGGGTGTCGGAAGCGCCCAGCTCCGGCTTCATCCGCTATGAAAATGTGGGCGCGGAATACCTAGAAAAGCGAACGTTGCACAAAAAGGCCAGCTGGCTGTCGCTCTGGGCGTTGGGCGTTGGAGTCGTGATTTCAGGCGAATACTTCGGTTGGAATTTCGGGCTCGCTGCCGGCGGCTTCTGGGGGCTCACCATCGCCACCGGACTGATGGCCACCATGTACGTGTGCATGGTGTTCTGCATCTCCGAGCTCACCTCGGCGTTACCACACGCGGGCGGCTTCTATTCCTTCACGCGCTCGGCGTTCGGTCCGCTCGGCGGTTTCATCTGCGGGGTCACCGACACCATCGAGTACGTGCTCACCGTCAGCGTCACGGTGGTGGCCGTCGCCGGTTACTTGCAGCCGCTGTTGCCCTCGGTCCCGCTCTCGGTTTGGTGGATAGGCTGCTACGCCGTATTTTTGGCGATCAATATTTTCGGCGTCGAGCTCACGCTGCGCTCGCAACTCTGGCTCACGCTGGTGGCAATCGTCGTGCTCGTGGTGTTCGGCGTCGGCGCGCTGAAGAGCGGCTTGTTCCAGACGAGCGCGCTCTTCAACGTACCCGCCGATCCCGGTCAGAGCATGCACTGGCTACCTAAGGGACCATTCGGGATTTTCGCCGCGTTCCCATTCGCGATCTGGTGGTACCTCGCAATCGAGAGCCTACCGCTAGCAGCAGAAGAGACTCACGACGTCGTGCGGGACGTGCCCAAGGCGCTCATCACCGGCATTTTCACGCTGCTCGCGCTCTCGCTGTTGGTCCTGCTCTTGAACAGCGGCATCGGGGGCGGTGCGGACGCCATGGGAAAATCCGCCGCACCGATGTCAGATGCGCTGATCGCGGTGTTCGGTAAAGGTGCCCTTTCAACGTCACTGATCGTGCTTGCGGTGGCGGGGCTGTTCACCACCATTCATGGCTCCATTTACGCCTACGGCCGGGTGATCTTCGCGTTGTCGCGCGCGGGTTACTTTCCGCGCATCTTGTCGATCACGGGCAAGCGCAAAACTCCGTGGCTCGCTTTGTTGGCGGGCGGCGCCGTCGGCCTCGGCTGCGTCTTTTTGATCGATCAGTTCGGCGCAACGAGCAAACTTGGCGCGGCGCTCTTGAACATGGCCGTGTTCGGCGCAGTGATCTCGTATTCGATCGTCATGATGAGCTACATCAAACTGAAGCTCACGCGTCCCGACATGCCGCGCCCGTATCAGAGCCCGCTCGGCATTTTCGGCGCCGTGCTCGGCACGCTGCTCGCGCTGGTAGCGCTCGGCGCGTGCTTCGCGAACGCTGACTTTCGGCCTGCCGTGTGGGCCACGGCGCTGTTCTTGGCCGCCGCCGTGGCTTATTTCATGATCTACAGTCGCACGCGCCTCGTCGCTCAAGCACCGGAGGAGCGAGTCGCCCTGGAGGGCACCGTAGCCTAGCTTTCTGCGTGTCCGCGCGACGCCCGCGGAGCCACTCAATCCAGCTACATCGATTGCAGCTGCGCCGAAAACCCGGCATAGCCGCGCATCGGCGGTCACTGAGCCCGAGTTGGCTCGACGCCGCCGCTGACCCGAAGCTCAGCGGCGGCGCGTGCTCACCTCGATCGGCTCACGGGCGGCAGACCGCGGTCGTCACGAAGGGCTTCGCCGGAGTCGGCATTTGACTGACCAGGCCGAGGTAGGCGCGACAATCTTCGTTTGTCTCGCAGCCGATGAATTTGCAGTACCCGGAGTCGCAAACCGATTGTGCTCCGCACGATCCGTCATTTTCGCAAGGGATCTTGCAGGTCTTGAGGGTGGGATCGGCTTCGGACGGCAGGCACTTCAGCAGGCGCGGGTCTTCACCAGACGGCGTAGCCGTAGATTGTTGCGTCTGGCTACTCCCAGTCGCGGCCAAGACACATTCCCGGTCGCTCTTGCAGCCGGCGTACTCACACTCGCCGCTGGTCTCGTTGCATTCGTAGAACGCGCTGCACTCCTCGTTGTGCTTGCAAGGCGCATGGCAGAGGCCTGCGTTGCAGCTCTTGCCGGTGCCGCAATCGTCGTCGACCTTGCATTGGACGCATTGCCCGTCCGAGCAGAACGGCGCACTGGCGCTGCAATCGGTATCGGCCTTGCAAGACAGATCGGGGACACAGCGCTCCTCTTGGCAGCGCAGCGTGCACAGATCGATACAATCAGGATCGGTGCAGATCGAGGCGCTCGGATTGTACGCCAGGTTTGTGCAGTTGCAGTAACGGCTCGGCTTCGTGCACGTCGGTGTGGTCGCCGAATAGTACGTGCAATCGGTATTCACCGTGCACGCGCCCCCCGAATACGAGCAGGTGCTGCTCACGCACAGATCCTGACAATCCGTAACGGTTGCGCAGGTGAGGCCGCTCAATGTTCCGCCCAAGCACGTGCCGGTCGTAGCAGCAGGTCGGCAGGTGCCGCCCTGGCCGCCGCAGGCCGCATCGCTGGTGCAGGTCAGAGCCGAGCTGCAACCCGGGAAGGTCGGCGTACAGGTCGTGGCGCGCGCGTTGCACTTCGTGGGCACCTCCGTCGGCTTGTCGCCACAGCAGTCGCTGGTGGTCGCGCACTCGATGCGATCACATTGCTTGACCTCAACACCGATCGAAAACTCGTTCGTCGCGCAAATGCCGTTGAGACAGGCGAGGCCGGACTGACAATCGTTACGCGCTTGACAGTTCTCGCCGCGTTTGCCGCGCGTCTCCGGCTCGACTTTCGTCGGATCCTTGCTGCAACCCGCAAACGAGATCAGCGATAGCAGCGACAACAACGCAACCAGTGAACGCATCCCCATCATTTTTAAGCTCTCTTTCCTATTAACTAAGGCCCACGAATCACTACAAGCCCGCGAATAACTGAAGCCCCCAAATAACTAAGGCCCCCGAACCCGGCGTGCTCTTGGGGCACGCTAGCCGATTGTTCCTCGCTCGGGGAGATGGTTGCGTGTTTCCGTCAGATTTATCGGCGAATTCGCACATCAGAACGCGCGGGCTATCGGAACCCTCAGTCGACGGTTCGAATCCACTGCGCGGTTCGGAGGCGAGGCGCTCCGGCTTCGTTGGTGGCGCCGAAAATAGCGTCCAGGTCATCGCGTCGTGCCAAGCGTCCAGGCGCAAGCTCGTCCGCGACCCGATCGACGTCGGGCCTCGTTAGCGTATGGCGTCGAGCAGCACGCCATCGCTTCGCGCCCACCCAGCAGCCGAGGCCTTGGTCGGCGCTCTACACGTCAGCTCGGGGTTTCGTTCCGCCGCCAAGTGGCGCTCGCCGGTTTCATGCTGCTTTTCTCTCGACCGAACATGGGCCAATTGTTGAAGTATATGGCGCCGTCCGACGCAGCGCTGGTGCGTGTCGTGCCCTGAAGCTCCGCTGACGTCCCAGGAGCTGTATTGACCGAATTGGCTGGTCACAAACCAAACGGAGAGGCATAGCTACATCTTTGGCACAAACCGCTCGACGCCGGAAACCGGTCGACTCGCGTCGGTCCCGCTCCGCATACGTCGCCGCAGAGAGCGGATAGAGACGACCGGAAGCACCGTGAGGACCGTAGTGCGGTGCTCATGGTCCAGCACGGCTGCTCAGCATCCCAAGTTGAGCGCGAATTTTCAGGCGAACACGGATGCGTAGCGGGGAGTCCTGTCACGCTTCTCTGGGGATGCCGAGTCGTAACCGCGGCCTCGAACCGACGGCAAATGAGCATCTGCAATGTCCCGGCGACCGGCGCGTTGGGCTTTTACAGCGAGCCAGCCAACGAAGGATCCGTCCCACCACACCGCGCATCGCGACTGCCGAACGCCTGGGTGTCGAATGAAACCCTACTCGCGCCAAGCGGGCGGCTGCGTGACTGACAGTGACCACGTGACCATGGGAAACGACCCGAATTGTCTTCACCATTCCGCCACAAACACAGCCTATACCGAGAAAGTTGAGGGCGAACGGAGCGTCGATCTTCGCCGACGTCGATCTTCGCCGACGTCGATCTTCGCCGACGTCGATCTTCGCCGACGTCGATCTTCGCCGACATCGATTGATGAAGCGCTGCATGAGGTATCGAGTGGCTGGTGCAAATATTGATTGCGAGTTCCAGCAGAAGTTGGGACACTCGCTACGCGATCGGCCGCAGCGGGGCACGGATCGCGGGGCGGTAAGACACCAATAACAGGAGTAGAGTGGACATGAAGCACCAGATTCGAAGGCTGTTGTTCGTTGTTCTTGGGGCAAGCGCGACGTTGCTAGGAGCGGCCGGAATTGCGCAGGCGCGTCGCGTGCCGGCTGGGTTCGATGGCGCGCCAGATCCTTGGACCGAAGCGGGCTGTTGGGCTCAGCTGGGCCCGCGGGTTCAGCTTATTTGTCTCGATGACCAGCCTCATTTCTTTCAGATTCCTCTCATCATCGACACTGCCACGAGTATCTCACCGACACGTGTTCAAGGTTGCAACGGTTCATTCCAATTCGGTTCGGTGTGCTCTCGGGGTACTACCTACAACGCCGATGGTACCTTCTTCACCGCACAGGCGACCAATTGTTCCAACGGTACGATCAGTGGCAGCGCAATCTCGATCCCCTCGGGCGGCACAGCCACTGTCGACAGCTGGCAAACATCTTCTCAGGGCCTGAGTTGCACGTACATCTCCACCGTTTCATACACACCTTGAATGGCTTCGCGAAGCTCTCGCCCCCGGTTCAGCTGGGTTGCCTTCGTCGCGACGTTGGCGGTCGGTGGGGCTAGCGCGCTTTTTGCGGCCCGCGTGGCTCGCCCGACCAAACAGGTGCGAACGGCCAAAGCAGTGCTGTATCCTGCTTTGGCCGAGCGCGCTCAAGCCCCGGCTCAACGAAAACCGCCGGTGCTTGGAGCTCCACCAATCATGTCTGCGGTCGCGCCAGTGGCGCCGACGCAGCCGAATCCGCACGAGCCCTCGGATGACGGCGCGCAACTGGACCTGAGGCGCGCCGCGGAGGTTGCAGGCCAGTTCGAAATGGACAATCCGCCGGTCGCCGAGTCGTGGCGAATGCGAAACCAGCTGACTTCCGTGTTCGATTCGCTGGCAAGCCGCGGAGTGAATCTCGAGAACGTCGAGTGCCACTACCGCTTATGTCGGATGCAGTTGCTGTTCAAGAATGTCAATGCCGACATCGACATCCTGAGAGACCTGTTCGTGAAGGCAAAGTCGCCGGAGATTAATCAATTCGGCCAGGTAATCGCGCCGGAGCGCGACTACTTGGCCGATGGCAAAGTGAGAACGATCGTCTACATAGCGCGCGAAGGCACTATCGATCTGTCGGAGTGATGGGCAGCGTCGGCGTTCTCTCGCCGTTCAAAGGCGTTCGAACACCACGAAGCAATACCTAATCGCTCTTGCGACGAGTGCCCGCTGGAGCGCGTCGCCGCCAGAAAGCGCCATCCAATACTTGCTGCGCAGAGGAACCAACCGTTCGACTTGAAGTGCCCACGCGACGAGACGGTCACGGACCCGGCGGAGCTCGAGGTGAGGCGTCAGGTCGCTAGACTTGACGAATCGAAACCCAGCCGCCGCTGCCAGCTCAGAAGCCTGCTCCACAGTAATCAGAGAGCCGATATGCCAGCCGCGCTCGAAATTGGCGATCCAACGGCGCTCGCGCTTTGGCGCACGGGTCCGATCCTGCAATGCGAGAAAATCATCGCACAGGATGAGCTTACCACCGGGGCGGATCGCACGTGCCGACTCCTCGAAAAAGCGAGGCGCATCGGGCGTATGCACGAATGCCTCGATGGCGAACGCCAGGTCGAAGTCGACCAGATCTGGAAATAGGTCGAGGTAATTGCCCTCACGACAACGAACTCGGTCGGTGAGCGCGGAAGCTTCGACTAATTTTTGGGCGTGTGCTGCTTGGACAGCGCTAATGGTAATGCCCTCGGCCATCAAGTTCATGCTGGATGCGAGGTAGAGGAGGCTCGAACCGACGCCACAACCTAGATCGAGCACCCTCGGAATTTCCGACCTTCCGCAAAGCTCCGCGCGGATGAGCTCCTCCACGTAGTGAAAGGCGGCCTCGCGCGTTTTCACGCCGGGGCCCCACACGGCGCGGTGAATGGACGCCCCGCCCTGCCCCCGGCGGATGAAACGAGCACTATTTTCGTCAAAATAGCGCTGAACGTCGGACAAATGATCCAGCGGTTCCTGTTTGACAGGCACAATGGATTACTGCCCCCGCTCCTCAGAAAAGGCAAGCGGTCTGGTCGGGGGCGCCATTTCTGGGCCCATCTTTTGCACTCCGACGCTCGAGCTCACCTTCGAAGGTAATTCATGGCGATTCATCGATGCATCCAGCCCGTGCAGTCAAAACCCATTCACAGTGTGAACCGGGTGCGACAGATCTTTCGCGGAATCACCCTGACGTTCTTGCTCTCGCCGTTGATCGCCGTGCTGGCGAGTTCCGGTGTCGCGTGCGACGTGGTCTGCCACCCGGAACCGCACTGCGAGTTCCTGTATGGTCACCGGTCGTGTGAGCAATGGCCAGCGGACGGCGAGCTGTGCGCGTCCGACGGCTGTGAGGTGACAACAGGCTGCGTCGATGCTTGCTCGACGCTATCGCAGAGCAAGTGCGGTGCGGTCACGCACTGTAAGTGGGATACCGTGATCTCCTTTTGCGTAGCGGGGAATGACGCTTGCTCAGCGATCCCCAACGCTACCTGCGGACAGACCGAGGCCTGCGCGCGAGGCCCGACTTGCACGGGCCAAGGCTTCGACTGCGCCGCGGTTCCCGACACCGCGACCTGCCAAAATCACCCGCATTGTTATTGGGAACCCGACACGCACCGCTGCGACCTGGGTTGAAGTGACCGCTGCGCCGGCACACAGCCGGGCAACAGCTACGGCCACGACCTGCGCCAAATCGCTTTGTCTACTCGCTCAAGGATGTGATCCACGCGCGCAGCAGTTGTACGCCGTGCCGATCGATCGCTTCAGTCGCCAGTGGCGGCATGCGCGGACCGAACCAATTCGTGCCTTCCACCCGCTGCACGATCGCGCTGCCATCGGGATCGCGGGGCTCAATCACGTTGCCCAACGCCGTTCGATACGCCCCCGTCGTACTGACGCTCGCGAGTTCATCCGTTCGCAACGAGAGGTCGAACTCTTTTTGCGGATCGAAGCAACGCGGTCCTACTCGTTCGGGGCGGTGCTGATTGTGACAATGCGAGCAATTCGCGTGCAGGTAGCCGAGCGCTCGTCGCGAGCGCTCGTCGCCGGGAATTTTTGGAAATCGCGCGGGTGGCACCGACAGTCGCTTGTCCTCGAGCAAGCGACTCAAGTTCAGCTCCGCTGGCGGCGCGTCATGCGCGAGCTGCACGGCGGAGAAGCCGAGCACGTGGCCTCGCGTGCCGCCGTGGCACCCCATGCACAGCGCGGCCGACGGTACGTCATGCGTGGTGCCGCGAGCATTCTCTCGACCCGCGGGCGCCGCGTACGCATCCTGCCCGTCTTCGGACCAAATGTACGAGAGCGCCAGCCAATCTCCGGGATTTGGCCCCATCTTTTGCAGCAGGCGAGTTTCCACGCGCACTCCGGCGCTCGTAAACTCCTTCCAGAACTTGGTCCCGGTGGGAAACTGCCAGGCGTCCATGTCAGCGCTGTCCACGGCGGCATCGGGGGGTAGAAACACCCAGCGCCGCTTGCTGGCGCCGTCGCTCCAGAGCTCGAACTCGGGACGGTAGGCGCGAACACCCGGGGCGAGCGTGTCAGTGCTCGCGTCCGCGAAGAGGCCTGTGGCGCTCAACCGCTCTGATACGTTTTCCCACCGGGCCGCGGGTATTTCACTGCAGCGCTCGTAGCTCGAGCAGCCGAGCGCGGGCAGCACAGAGAGCGGCACCAGGAGCAACGGCAGAGCGCGGAATGTTCGCATCGGTGCAGACGATCCCCTCGGACCAAGCCGATGCATAGTGACCGACCTCCGGGTGTCAAGCAGGCTGCCTCACCTGGCCGGCGCTTGCGGCGAAGTGTCTTCCGCAGCTCCAATGCTCGCGATGCTCGGAAGCTCGCTGCGTGCGCCCGGCAACGGTTTGCACAAGGGTTCGGCAAGCGCCACAACGGGGGGATGCCGCTCCACCTGGTCAAAGGCACGACCGCCGCGCAGAACCCAATTTGCGCGGCGATCCACGCACGGCTGCGCCTGGAATTCGAATACAACGGCTCACTTCGGCTGGTCGAGCCCTACTGTCACGGGTTCACCCGCAACGGAGAAGCGTTGCGCGCCATTCAACGGCCGCACGCGCACGAGTCGGGCGGCGCGGGTGTTGGCTTCGGCAAGCTATGGATGGTGGCGCGTATGCGGAGCGTTCGAGTAACGGGCGAGCACTTCACTGCCGATGACCCCGCCTATAATCCGAACGACAGCGCGATGCTCCGCATTCACTGCCGCATCTGAGTCGGCGCGCGCGGGGCTACCTATCCGGGCCTATGTCAAAACTCAGACCCCGCACGACGTCGAAGCTCCTCTTCAAGTGCATGCGCGAGCGACGCGAAGCTCGCTACTCGGCGATGGACGGAGTTGTCCCAGCTGCGCTCCGCTCAGGCGGTGCCTGGAGGCCCGGAACGCAGCCTGAGCGGCAGCGCGCGGAGGAACTTGCAACCGAGGCGGCGGCGCGCCAATCAGATGGACGGATTCGAGGGTCGCGCGACACTGCTGTGGGTGAGTCACGCTATCCGAGTTCTGCAAAGCAGAGAGAAATTTTCCGCACGCGCGCTGCGCGCGACTACCGCGCTGCTGATGCTGTTTATCGGCGCATGTTCGTCGACCACATCGAACAACGGGTCCGGCGGTTCTGGCTCTGGTGGCGTCCACAACTCGGGCGGTCTGTCGAGTGGTGGCAGCGTCGCCAACTCCGGTGCTGCCGGCGCTACCGGTGCGACCGGCGGAGTGACCGCCCAGGGCGGGACGGGCGGTGAACAAGCAGGTTCAGGCGGACTGAGCAGTGGCGGGAACGGCGGCGCGCCCCAGGCTGCCTACTACGTTTCGCCGATGGGCAGCGATGACAATTCAGGCGCGGAGAGCGCGCCATTCAAGACCCTCACCAAAGCCCGCGATGTGGTGCGGACGGTCAACAGCAACATGACCGGGGACATCTACGTCTATCTACGCGGTGGCGACTACCGGATCACCAGCCCCATCACCTTCGAGGTCAAAGATTCCGGCACCGGCAATCACCGCATTTACTACCAGGCGTATCCCGGCGAGACACCCGTCATCAATGGCGCGACCAAGGTCACGGGCTGGACCGTAAGCAGCGGCGGTGTCTACAAGGCCGCGCTCAGCCGCACGACCAAGTTGCGGAACCTCTACGTGAACGACGCGCGGGCCAACATGACCAGTAAGGTCGTCGCCGCCAAAGGTGGAACCGGAACCTACGCCGTCACCGCGGGCCAAGCGCCTTGGGCCTGGGCCAGTGGCAGCGGCGCTGACGGCGTCAAGTACAGCACGGCAGATGTGCCAGACATTACCAGCAACAAAGACGATCTCGAGATCGTCAACCAAACCACGTGGAACGAGAACATCGTTTGCGTCAGAGACGTGGTCGCCACTTCTGACGGCAACCGGGGTTTGATGTTGCAGCAGCCCTACGGCGCCATTGCCCAGCTGCCAGACTCAGGCGCTGCCTTCTCGCCTTCGGGTTCCCATGAAATCTTCAACGTGTTCTCTTGGCTGACCTCGCCCGGTCACTTCTACTTCGACAAGATGACGGGCACGCTCTACTACTATCCGCGCTCGGGTGAAGACATGAGCAGCGCGGATGTGGAGGTGCCGGTTGCCGAAGGTCTGATCGACATCGCCGGAACCTCGAACACGAGCCGGGTCAAAAACCTCACCTTCCAAGGGATCACCTTCGCCAACACGGACTACGGTCTGTACAAGGTCGAAAACTCTTACGGCAAGTCCAGCGTGCAGGGCGCCACCATCTACACCGCCTATGGCGCCGGCAAGAGCATCCACGACTGGAAGTACGAAATCCTCGACACGCTACCCGCGGCCATCAACGTGAACAGCGCGGATTCGATCGACATCGTGGGGAACGTGGTGAAGCACAGCGGCAATGAAGGCGTCTCGATGATCAACGACGTCATCAACTCGAACATCATCGGCAATTTCATCACCGACATCGCCGGGAGCGCCATCACGATCGGTCACCCGCAGCACGTCTATCTCGGAGACGGAGGTGCCCACGAGAAGTTCGCCAAAGGCGTGGAAGGCATTTGCACCAAGATCACCGTCAACAACAACCTGGTGTACAACGTGGCCACGCAGCGCGGCTTCGGCTCGCACGCGGGAGTGACGGCGTTTTTCACGGATACGCTCACGTTTACGCATAACCACGTCCACACCGTCGCCTATAACGGCATCAACTTGGGCTGGGGATGGCGGAACTTCCCCGACTCTACTACTTGCAAGAACAACACCTGCAACAACAACCGCTTCACCAACATGATGACCCGATTGCATGACAGCGGGGCGGTTTACACGCTGGGCCAGATGCCGGGAACCGTCATCAACGAAAACTACGTCAAAGGCATCCCGAACAACGCCAGCGGGCCCACCTATGGTCTGCACAACGACGAGGGCAGCGCATACATTACCGAGAACGATAGTGTTCTCGATATCGACCCGGGCGTCACCTACACCATCAACAGTGAGGATTACGGGGCAAAACACGATCTCACCATTCTTAGGACCTACGCGACGGTCAACAAAATGGGCAAGACGCCCCCGGCCAGCACCATAGACACCCCAGTCGCTGTCGCCGATGCCGTGTGGCCGCTTGCACAGTATAGCGTCAGCGTGAAGTCGGGAGTCGAGGATGCATTTCGAAGCGTCATACCGAGCAGCGTCCTGCCAGTTCAAGACTATGTGTTTCCGGCGAGCTGCGCGGTCTCGAGCGGGACGAGTAGCCTGCCCATCCGGAGCAGCGGCAATGCGTCCAATACCGTTTGGTTCGCACCGTCCGGAACGACGAGCTTCACGGCAGGCGGCACCATGACCAAAGCCGCAGGCGACGCGACGACCATCCTTGCCCCGACTACGCCAGGGACTTACAAGCTGTTCGTCGTCGATTCCCAGGGCAAGCCCCTCGGTGAATCGGCGTCCCTGTTGAGAGTAAAATGATGCCCCCTCGCTGTTCGACGAAGCGAGGCGTTGGCACCCGTCGGTGCTCGCGGCCTTCGGCCGCTGCGCGCCGCCGACCTCCCCCTTAGCCGTGCTCGCGGCTTCGCCGCTGCGCGCGGCTGGGGGAGGTAGTCG
>Ga0068855_100003451_pt1 | contig 19337 bp, 15 predicted proteins | sample KBSCornC52_FD_66592 | JGI IMG/M metagenome (GOLD analysis project Ga0068855, IMG submission 66592) | Corn rhizosphere microbial communities from Kellogg Biological Station, Michigan, USA - KBS Corn C5-2 | ecosystem: Host-associated > Plants > Roots > Rhizosphere > Soil ...
CCTCGGTGCCGGTGGCGGCCACCAGGCCGGTCTCGCATTGGATGAGCAGGTCGTAGGCCTTCTTGCCGCCGTACGGGCCACCGTCGCCGTACCCGGTGATGGAGCAGGTGATCAGCCGCGGGTTCGCGGCCCTGAGCACGTCTGCGTCGAGGCCGAGCCGGGCCGCCGCCCCCGGGGCGAGGTTCTGCACGAACACGTCGGCGTCCCGTATCAGCGCGTGGAGCAGCTGCAGGTCGTCCGGGTCCTTCAGGTCCAACGCCACGCTCTGCTTGCTGCGGTTGAGCCAGACGAAGTAGCTGGCCTGCCCGTGCACGGACCGGTCGTACTCGCGGGCGAAGTCGCCCACCCCGACCCGTTCGATCTTGATGACCCGAGCGCCGAGGTCAGCCAGGTGGCGGGTGGCGAGCGGGGCGGCGACGGCCTGTTCGATCGCGACGACGGTGACGCCGTCGAGGGGGCCGGTCATCAATTCACCTCCAGTTAGTCGTCAGTCGTGCCGGCCAGCGAGGCCAGGGGCTGCCCTCCGCAGAAGTCGGGGCGCCGTCGTGCAGGAACGCCGCCCAGGTTCGTTGGCGATCCCGGCTCACCGCATCGATGCCAGGGTCGCCGGCGTAGAGACGGGCCAGCGCCGGGTGCCGGTGCGTGCCGAACAGCACCGGCACGTCGAGGGTGTGGGTAGCTCCGAGCCAGCCGTGCCACAGCGTCGATGGACGGTCATAGACGGTCCGCCACACCGGTGAGCCGGCATGAGCGGCTCGGTCGGCCCACCGGTCGGCCGGCTCGGTGAACAGCTGGCGAGTGAGCTTGTCGACCACCTCGGGATCGCACGTTCGTGGAGGGGCGTCCTGCTCGACGAGCAGGAAGCTGCCTTCGTCGGCCGTCGTGTTGACGATGGTGGGTCGTGGACGGCCGACGGCGGCCGGTTCGCCGGGCCAGTCCTGGCCGACGGTCGGGCCGAACCGGCCGTTCGGGCCGAGGCTGGTCGTGGCCCGGACGAGGTCGGCGGCCGGCGCCCCGTGCAAGTCGTCCACGGTGCCGCCGAGCCGCGCGGCCAACTGCGCAGTGCGATCGGCCGTCTCCTCCGGATCGAGGAGCGTCGGCACGCCGCTGTGCAGCGTGAGCTGAGCGAACGCGCCGCCTCCGTCCGGCCCGCGGGCGTGTAGCGCGGCGGCCATGGCGCCGGCCGAGTCGCCGCCGAGTGTGACCCGGCGCGGATCGCCACCGAACGCGGCGATGTTCTCCGCGACCCAGGCCACGGCGGCGCGCTGATCGAGTAGCCCGAGGTTGGCCGGCGCGCGCAGCTCCGGATGCCAGGCGAAGCCGAGCGGGCCGAGCCGGTAGTTGACGGTCACGACAACGGCGTCGGCGGCGCGGGCCAGGTTGGCGCCGCGCAATGCGGGCACGTCGCCGGAGCCGTTGGTGAAGGCGCCGCCGTGCAACCACACGAGCACCGGGCGCGCGGTCGCGACGGCGACCGAGGGCGTCCACACGTTGAGGTAGAGGCAGTCCTCGGCCGAGGGCGCGGATGGACCGAGCACCAGCTGCGCACGCACGCTGCCCGGCTGCGGAGCCGACGGCGCGAACGACGTGGCCGCGCGGGTCCCGCGCCACGGCTGCGCCGGCGCGGGCGGTTGGAACCGGCGCGCTCCGATCGGCGGCGCCGCGTAGGGGACGCCGAGAAAGGCGACACCGGTCGGGCCTGGACGTCCGTCGAGCAGGCCGTACCGGGTGCGAACCACCGTCACCGGTAGATCGCCTTGACGCTCTGGTAGCTGCGCAATCCGTCCGGGCCGAGCTCGCGGCCGAGGCCGCTGGCCTTCACTCCACCGAACGGCGCGGCCGGGTCGACCTGGTACCGGTTGACCCCGAACGTGCCGGTGCGGACGCGACGGGCGACCTGCAGCCCGCGCTCGGCGTCGGCCGTCCACACGCTGCCGCCGAGCCCGTACTCGCTGTCGTTGGCCAGCCGCACCGCGTCGTCGTCGCCCTCGTGCGGCAGCACTGTGAGGACGGGTCCGAAGATCTCCTCGCGGACCACGGGCGAGGACGCCGGCAGCCCGGTGAAGACGGTGGGCTGAAGGTAGGCGCCGTGAGCCAGCCCGGTGGGGCGCGCTCCGCCGGCGACGATGCGGCCGCCCTCGGCGACGCCGTGGGCGATGACCGACTCGACGCGATCGCGCTGCGCCGCGCTCACCAGCGGCCCCATCTGGGTGGCCGGGTCGAGCGGGTCCCCGAGGATCAGCGTGCGGGCCATGTCGGCGACGAACTCGACGATCTCGTCCAGGCGGGAGCGGGGGGCGAGGATGCGCGTGCCGAGGTAACACACCTGCCCGGCGTTGACGAGGGTGGCCGCGAAGAGCCGCTCGGCCAGGCCGGGCGCGGTCAGATCGACGTCATCGAGAAACACCGCAGCCGACTTGCCGCCGAGTTCGAGCGTGAGCGGCCGCAGGAGCCGGCCACAGGTTTGCGCGACCGCGCGGCCGGCGGCGGTCGAACCGGTGAAGGCGACCTTGTCGATGCCGTGGTGCTCGACGAGGTACGCCCCGGTCTCACGGCCGCCGGGCAGGACGTTGACCACCCCGGGCGGCAGGCCGGCCTCGGCTACCGCTTCGGCGAACAGCGCTGCATCGAGCACGGTCTCCGGCGAGGGTTTGATCACGACACAGCAGCCGGCGGCCAGCGCCGGCGCGTACTTGAACGACGTGAGCGCCTGGGGCGCGTTCCAGGGTGCGATGGCGGCGACCACGCCGATCGGGTCGTGCCGCACGACGGTGGTGCCGCCGAGCCGGGCCGGCTGCTCGACCTCGACCGGGAGGTCCCGGATCAACTCGGCGTAGTAGCGCAGGACGAGGACGGGGAACTGCCCCTCCGCCCCCATGGTGGTCGACAGCGGCACCCCGTTCTGCCGGCTGACGCGAACGGCCATCTCGTCGGCGCGCTTCTCGAGGCAGTCGGCGAGCCGGTCCAGCGCCTCGGCCCGTGCTTCGGCCGTCCAGGAGGACCACCCGTCCGGATCGTCGAAGGCCCGGCGGGCCGCCGCGACAGCGTGGTCCACGTCGGTCGGCCCGGCGAGCGGCGCCGACCCCACCGCAGTGCCGTCGGCTGGGTTGGTGACGGTGATCCGCTCGGTTCCGGCCGGGCGGATCCAGCCGCCGTCGACGAACAGTTCGGCGTAGTCGAGCGTCTGCGTGGTCACCAGCGGGGTCAGCCGGCGTTCGCGAAGCGCGAGGTCCGCACGGCTGCTTCCCGAGCGGCGGGCGCGATCAACTCCATGACGGCCCGGGCCGTGTACTGCGCCTGGTCCAGCGTGATGTCGCCGAAGCAGATCTTCATCTCGTAGTAGTTGATGTCGGCGTGCTCGACCTGGTGCACGATGCGATCCCGTACTTCGGCGACCGTGCCGTACACGCCGTTGCCGGCCGCGAGCACGCGCTCGGTGCTGAAGACCCCGTCGAGACGATGATCACCGCGTTCGTGCCACAGGTGCAGGATGCGCTGCTCGTGCAGCGCGTTGGCCGAGGCGAAAAGGTCCTCGGCCTCGGCCGTGCTGCGAGCGATCACGACCGGCCCGGAGATGCCGACGCGCGGGTCGGTGACGGAGGGGTTCAACCGCAAGTCGTGGTCGTCCTCCTTCGCCCACGCCGTCCAGTAGGTCTCGGCGATGTCGGCCATCGCGCCGTTCTCCCACCGGCCTACGAAGTTCACCGAGTTGGCGCCGGCCCACTCGGCCGAGGCGGCATTGCCCGAGGCGTACCAGATCGGCGGATAGGGCCGCTGCACCGGCCGCACCGACAGCGCGGCGTCGTAGCTGCGCAGCAAAGTCCCGTCGTGCGTCATGCGGCCGGTCGCCAGCGCGGCGGTGATGGCAGTCAACGTTTCCTGGTAGACGGCGCGGGCATCGTCCACGCGGTCGCGCACGAAGCCGAGCTCGATCGGGCTGACCCCGGCGCCGACCCCGAGATCCAACCGGCCGTGCGCGAGTTGGTCGAGCGTGGCGATCTCCTCCGCCAGCCGGAACGGGTCGTAGGCCGGCAAGACGTTGACGAGCGCGCCGATCCGCATCGACGAGGTTCGCTGGGTCAGGGCGGCGGTGAAGATGTTGGGCGACGGGCACACCGACAACGGGGTGCCGTGATGCTCGGTGACGTGGTAGTGGCTGATGCCCAACCGCTCGGCCTCGGCGGCGAAGCGAAGGCGGTCATCCAGCAGTTCGGCCACGCTCGCGTGGTTGAGGTCGAAGGAGTCGAAGATCCCGAAGTGCAGCGACATGCCAGGTCTCCCAGGTAATGCGTAGTGGTGGTCAGTGCTCGAGCCGGACGACGCCACGGACGTTCAGGCCGTCCAGCAGGTCGTCGTAGCCCTGCTGCACCTCATCGAGGCGGTACTCGCGGGTGATCAGTTCGTCCAGCCGGACGTGTCCGGAGCGATAGAGGTCGAGGATCCGCGGGATGTCGGCGGTGGGGTTGCAGTCGCCGAACAGGCTGCCGCGCAGCTGCTTGCGGTAGGTGGTCAGCATCGTGCCGGGCAGCTTGACGTTGACCAGGTCGTGCGCGTTGAGAGCGACCAGGACGACCCGTCCCGCCTTGCCGACGATCTCGAAGCCTTCCATGATGACGTCCTCGGTCATCAGACCCGGGCTCAAGATCGCCGCATCGGCGAGCTGTCCACGGGTGAGCTCGACCACCGCCGCCTGGGCCTGTTCGGCGGTCGCATAGGCGTGAGTGGCTCCGACCCGTAGCGCCGTGCTGCGCTTGAGCTCTACCGGGTCGACGGCGATGACGTTTCGCGCCCCCGCCAGGTGAGCGCCCTGCACTGCGTTGATCCCGATGCCGCCGGCGCCGAACACGACGACGGTGTCGCCGGGTGAAACGTCGGCGGTGTTGACCGCCGCGCCCCACCCGGTCGGAACACCGCAGCCTACGAGCACGGCCTTCTCGAGCGGCAGGTCGTCGTCCACCTTGACGACCGAGTTCTGATGCAAGACGCCCCACTGGCTGAAGCTGCCCACCAGGCACATCGCGCCGTACTCACCGGCCGGACCGTGGAAGGGGAAGTGCGGGCCGGGCAGGTAGCCCTCCATGAGCGTGGCGCCCATGTCGCAGATCGATTGCATGCCGTTGGCGCAGTAGCGGCAGGTGCCGCAGTTGGGGATGAAAGAGCAGACGACGTTGTCGCCCGGCCGCACCCGCGTGACGCCCGGCCCCGTCGCCTCGATGACGCCGGCTCCTTCGTGGCCGAGAACCATGGGCAGGCGGGCCGCGAGATCGCCCGTGGCGATGTGGACGTCCGAATGGCACAGCCCGGCGTACTCGTACCGGATCCGCACCTCACCCGGACCGGGTTCGTCCAGGTCGAGTTCGACGGTTTCGATGGGCTTGCCGGGCTCGTGGATGACGGCGGCGTTGGTCTTCACGGTTGGCTCCTTCTCACCGGGTGACGGTGCGGGTGGACGGGGCCCGGCGCTCGCTGATGACGAGCTCGTCGTCGGCCCAGGCGTAGTCGGCATTGAGGTCGGCGCCGTCGGTGGCGCGCTGGACGTACTCGGCGATCCGTTCGCCGCCCTCGGCGCGGCGGACCGGTCGCGGCACACCCTGTGGGTCCACGAGGCAGGGGACGTAACTCAGCTGCGTGACCGCGCCGCCCTCGATCTGAATCTTCAGCAACACGGCGTTGCGGGACTCCGGCCAGAACGGGTAGTTCGGATACTCGGGGTCGACGTACTGTGCGGCCGAGCCGGGCTGTTCGCGTAGCCGCGAGCGCATGCGCGTGGTCATCGGCTGGCTGCGGAACGCGAAGTGGGATTCCCAGGGGAACGCGGTCACGTAGTTGCCGAGGCAGTAGAAGATCGGCTTGCCGCGGTAGAACTCGACGCCCTTCAGCACGTGCGCGTGGTTGCCGAGCACGACATCGGCGCCGGCCTCGACGGCGGCGCGCGAAACGGCACTCTCGTACTCGGCGAGCCTGATCTCGTTGCGAGCGGCGGCGAAGTGCACGAGCCCCATGTGCAGGCCGACCAGCACGAGGTCGCAGGTGCGCTTGAGCGCGGCGATCTCCTCCCGCATCGCCTGCAGGCTCCAGGGCTCGGGCCAGGTGAAGACCTGCGGCGGCCCGGCCGTGATCCGTCCCGGCTCGTAGTGCGTGATCACGTCGACGTAGGCGACTCCGGGCTTCGTCGCGGTCGCCGCGTTGGCCTCCACGCCGATGCAGTCGTAGGAGAGCAGGCCGATGCGAGTGCCGTCCTGGTCGAACACCGCCGGCTGGACGGCATGGTCGATGGTGGCGCCGGCGCCGGTGTGAGCGATGCCGTGCTCGTCCAGCCAAGCGATGGTGTCTTGGATCCCGGGCGGGCCGTAGGTGTAGGCGGGGTTGCCGGCCAATGTCACGGCCGAGAAGTTGCCCGCCAGCAGGCCACGAAGTCTGTCGGGGTCCGGTGCGGGCAGCCGGTTCTCCCACGCCGGCTGGGGGCTGCGCGTGTGCATGAACTCGAGGTGCCCGATGACGAGGTCGGCGGCCCGGGTGTAGGTCGCGGTCGGCTCGAAGTAGGGCTCGGGGTCGTCGTCCATGCAGAGCATCAGCTCGCCGGTGGCGATGACGGTGATCGGTCGTCCGGTGGCCATCCGCTGTCTCCTCCCTGTCGAACCTGTCGTGCAGCCTGCTGAGGTAGTCGGCCGCCTGTCGACGGCCGGTTCCCGCGTCGCGGAAACGGGTCAGATCGCGCCGAGCACCGCCGTCGACTCGCGGACCACGTCGACGGCGGCGGCGAGGTCATCGATGTGCTGCGCGGCCGAGCGCTGTCCCGCGCGGGTGTCCAGCGTGAGGTGGGTGGGCCCGAGCTGGAGGACCTGATCGAGCGCGCGGCGCAGGTCGTCCGGGGCCCCGTCGGGCGGCAGGTTCAGGCTCAGCTGCACACCGACGCCGTCCGGGTCTCGGCCCAGCTGCGCGGCCCGGCCGCGCAGCGCGTCCACCACCCGCGCCCACTGATCGACGTCGGTGCCCGGCGCACTCACCCATCCCTCGCCGTGGGTGAGGACGCGATCGGCCACCCGCCGCACGATGGCCGGGCCGGCGTTGTTCCCGCCCCCGATCCAGAGGGGGATGGGAGCAGCCGGTCGCGGCGTGATCGCGACGCGATCCAGGTGGTGGTACCGGGTGTGCACCGTGACGACGGGGTCGCGCCAGAGCTGGCGGAGTACGGACAGTTGCTCCTCGAACCGCGCGCCCCGGTCGGCGAAGGTCGCGCCGAGCGCCGCGTACTCGACGGCGTTCCAGCCGATGCCGACGCCCAGGCGCAGCCCGCCCCGGCACAGGTGCGACAGTTCGGCCGCCTGTTTCGCCGTCAGTGCGGTCGGTCGTTGTGGCAGGACGAGCACCGCTGGCATCAGCTCGAGCCGGGTCAGTGCTGCGAGGTAGGCCAGGTGGGTCAGCGCTTCGCGGAACGGGTGGCCGTTCGTGTACCGGCCGCTCCAGTCCGGCCGGCCCGCGGGGTCGGCACCGACGACGTGGTCGGAGATGGTGAGGTAACCGATCCCGAGATCCTCCGCTGCCGCGGTGAACACGACGCTGCTGTCGGCCCCGTGCGCGAACCCGGGTGCCTGGTGCGGGAACGCGGCGCCCAGACGCAGTCCGAGCCGCCCCGCGCTCATACGCGGTTCGCCGCATCACTGGGTTCGGCCGCTTGCTGTGCCGCCAGTCGAAGCTGCCGGCGTCCGTTCCACGCCACGATCGACACCGCGGCGAGCAGCAGCACGCCGGAGAAGGCGTTGGCCGGCCAGGCGGCCGTTCCCCCCTCGTGGAGGTTGAATCCGGTCACGGCCGTCTGGATGATCAGCACCGCCAGGACGGTGCCGGGCACATTGATGCGGTGGCGCACCTGTGTCGAGCCGAGCAGCACGGCCGAGATCGCGGGGAACAGCAGGTTCGATCCGTTGATGCTGTTGCCGAAGCCGAGTTGTGCGGTCCAGATGACGCCGGCCACGCCGGCGACGAAGGATGAGAAGGTCAGTGCGATGGTCTGCGTTCGAGCAACGTCGATGCCGGCCATGCGGGCGGCTTCGGGGTTGCTGCCGACGAGCCGGAACCGCCGGCCGGACGCCGTGTGCTCGAGCCAAACGTGGACGAGCGAGGCGAGCAGCGCGAGCAGGATGACCGGCAGCGGAAGCGGGCCGTAGGTCTTGCGGCCGATGTCGCTGAACCAACTCGACAGATCGGCTTCCGCGGTGCGCGCCGAGATCGCCAGGTAGCAGCAACCAAGGGCCAGGGTTCCCATCCCGAGGGTCACGACGAGGCTGCTGACCCGCAGGTAGGCGACGATCAGACCGGACGCCAGGCCGAATGCGGTGCTTGCGGCGATGGTGATGAGGGCGAGTACGCCGTCGTTCAGCCCGCTGTTGAGCGAGAGCCAGGTCATCAGGACGAGAGCGAAGCCGGCGACGTTCCCGAACTGGATGTCCAGCATCCCGGTCGAGAAGGGCACGACTGCGCCGACGGCGACCATGCCGCCGATCGCCGAGGTCGCGAGGATCGATTTCAGCGTCGGTGAGGTGAGGAAGTACGGCGAGTCGACGATGGCGAACACGATGATCAGGACGGCCAGCGCGTATACGCCGCTGAAGTGAAACAGCCCGCCGCCGCGCCAGACCGTCGGCGCGGTGCGGCGCTGGACCGGCCGCGTGGACGGGCCGCGTCCTTCCGGAGGACCGAGCGTCGGGACCGGTGCGGCGATGGCCTTAGAAGGCATACTTGCTGCTCCTTCGGGACACGATGACGGCGACGATCAGGACGGCTCCGTCGAAGACGTAGTTGACCCACTGGTCGAAGCCCTTGAGTTCGATGCCATGGATGCCGGTCTGGATGAGGATCACGCCGACGAACGTGCCGGCGACGTTGAAGCGGGACTTGATCTGGGTGCTGCCGAGGAACACGGCGGCGATGACCGGCAGGAGGTACCCGGATGCGCTGACGTCGTCGGCCGTGCCGATCGTCGCGAGCAGGACCACGCCGCCGATCCCGGACAGCGTCGCCGAGAGCGTCAGGCACAGCACCTGGTAGCGGAAGCTGCGGACGCCGGCGAGGCGCGCCGCGTTGGCGTTGCCACCGAGCGCGAGCAGCCGGCGGCCCGAAGGGGTGTGCTCGATCCACGCCCAGGCGGCGAGCCCGATGCCGGCCAGCACGAAGGTCGCGATCGGGATCGGTCCCCACTGTCCGGTACCGAGGGACAGGAAGCTCGGAGCCAACCGGGCGCGCGGGTACAGCGTCTGGCCATCGAGCAGGTACTGGGTGGCGGCCAGGGCGACCGAGGACACGCCGAGGGTGACGATCAAACTGGGCAGTTCGAGCACGGCGACCAGGAGTCCGGAGAGCAGGCCGAATCCGGCGCTGGCCGCAACGGCCAGGGCGCCGATCAACCAGGTGTTCCATCCCGTGTGTAGCGCGAGGTAGGCGGTGAGGCCCATCGCGAAGCCGGCGACGTTGGCGAACGAGATGTCCAGCAGCGACGCTGACAGCGGGATGACGGCGGCGACGGCGAGCAGCCCGACGACCGAGGCCTCGGAGAGGATCACGCTCACGTTCTGGGAACTCACCCAGACGCCGGGTCTGAGCAGTCGCCAGAACACCAGCACGACGATCGCCAGGACGTACAGCCCGCTGAAGCGGGTGAGCCCGGCAGTGCGGGCCCGGGCGGTGCTACGCATGCGCGGCCTCCGGTTCGACGGCGGACAGACAGAGCCGGTCGATCGCGGCCGCGGTCAGCTCGGAGCCGCGCAGCTGCGCGGCGATCCGGCCGCGGCGCAGCACCAGCACGCGGTCGCAGATCGCCGCCAGTTCCTCGCTGTCGGACGAGGCGATCAGCACGCCGCTGTCCCGGGCGGCGAGGCGGACCGCTGCGTAGATCGATTCCCGCGCCGCGACGTCCACGCCCTGGGTCGGTTCCACCATGAGCAGCACCGCGGGCCGGCGGGCGAGCCAGCGCGCGACGACCGCCTTCTGCTGGTTGCCGCCACTGAGCGAGTCGACCCGCGCGGACGGATCCGGCGGGTTGATACCCAGTCGGTCGATCCACTGCTCGGCTTCGCGCCGTTCGGCGCGCGCGGACAGCAACCCCGCGCGCAGGTACTCCCGCACCCCGGCGGCCGTGATGTTGGCCGTGACGTCGAAGTCGGCGAACGTGGAGTTGCGGGTGCGATCGGCGGGCACGTAGCCCAGACCGGCCCGTCGGGCCGCGTGCGGCCGGTTGGCGGCGACCCGGGCTCCGCCGATCCGGACGGCGCCGGAACGGCGACGGTTTCCGGAGATCGCTTCCAGCAGCTCGACGCGCCCGGACCCGTCGAGGCCGGCGACACCGACGATCTCGCTGCGGGCGAGCGTCAGCGACACGTCGTAGACGGCGTCCGCGGACAGCGCGTCCACCGCCAAGCACTCGGGCCCGGTCAAGGCATGCTGGTCGTGCCGCGCGTGCTCGGCTTGCTCCAGCTGGTCGCCGACCATCAGGTCGACGAGGCCGTGCTCGGTGAGCCCTTCGACCGGGCGCGTGGCCACGACTCGGCCGTCGCGCAGCACCGTCGCGACATCGGCGACCCGGAAGACCTCGTCGAGGTGGTGCGTGACCAGAAGGATGCCGAGGCCTTGCTCGGCCAGGTGCGCTACGACCTCGAAGAGCCGATCCGCCTCGGTGGCGGGCATTGCCGCGGTCGGCTCGTCGAGGACCAACATCCGGGTCCGGCCGTCGAGGTCCTGCAGCGCCCGGGCGATTGCCACTCCCGTCCGTTGGGCGGCGGACAAGCGGCCGACGGGCATGGTGACGTCGATCCGGTAACCGATGGACTCCACCAGCTCCCGGGCCCGGCGGGTACACGCCGGCCGGTCGATGAATCCGCTGCGGCGGCGCAGGTAATGGCCACCGAGCGCGAGGTTGTCCACGGTGTCCATCGAGTCGACGAGACCGAGATCCTGGTGGACGAACCGCAGGCCGGCCTCGTGGGCCGCGGCGTGGTCGCCGAGCGCGAACGGGATCCCGTCGGTGTGGGCAGTGGTCCGCTCGTCCGGCTGGTAGACGCCGGCGAGAATCTTGATCAGCGTGGACTTGCCCGAGCCGTTGTGGCCAAGCAACGCATGAACCTCACCCTGGCCGATGCGTAGCCCGACATCACGCAGTGCAGCGGTGGCCCCGAACGTCTTGGACAATCCAGCCAAGCGGAACAGTTCCTTGCTCGACATGCTCACTCCCTGCTGCATCGGCAACGGTGGGCCGGCCTATCCGGTCAGCTCGTGGCCGCCGGCGTCTTCCACATGGCTTCGAAGAGCTGGGCGTAGTTCGGGGGGAAGTTCTGCTTCTGCTTCATGAAGGAGCCGACGTTGTCGGGAGTGATCACCCACTCCATGCCGGGTAGCGTGCCCCAAGGGTTGACGTTCGACTCCTTGGCCCAGTACCGGACGAGACCGTCCACCATGAACCAGCCGTTGACCTCGAAGTCCTCGGCCGTCCAGGCCAGCGAATCGGGCTTCGACGACTGCATGTCCTTGATCTGGGGCGCGAGCGGTCCGGTGCCGACGATGGTCGGCAGCTTGAGGCCGGCCTGTTCGAGCGCTGCCACCGTGCCGTTGTCGGTGAACCCGGCCGGGACGATGTAGTCGGTGTCCGGGTTCTTCTGCACTGCGGCGACCCAGGGCGCGGACGGGTTGGAGCCGGTCAGCACGCTCAGGTCGTCCCGCACCGTCTTGATCGAGCAGCGGTGGCAGAAGCGCGCGATCTGGTGCGCGAAGCCGTCGTGGATGGGCTTCATGACGCTCGCGAACTGCGGCACGAGGACGTCCTGGATCAGGATGTCACCCTTCGGGTGCCGGGTCTTGATGTCCTTGAGGACGAAGTTGGCGGTCGCGACGCCTTCGAACCACTGAACCTGGTTGGCCGTCACGACCTGGATGACGCCTTGGCCGACCTGGTTGGCGGTGTTCGCATCCTCGACGATCATCCGGGCCTTGATCGCGGCCGGCAGTTGGGCCTCGTAGTTGGCGTACAGCGCGCTCGGCTGGATGACGCCATCGCAGCGTGCTTGCAGGCTGGAGGTGATGGCCGTGCCGTACGAGCTGGCCACCGACTGGTTGGCCTGGATGATCGTCAGCTGCCAGCCGAGCGGCTTCACCGCCGCGCGCACACCACGCTCGAACTTCTCGGTGTACTCGTTGCCGTTCTCGACGAAGCAGACGTGCTTGCCCTTGGGAGCCGAGGCCTTGAGCGGGAAATCCCCGGGCAGCTTGGTCGGCGTCCCGAGACCGAAGCTCTGGTCGACGTCGATGAGGCCGGTCGGCAGCGGAACCGGTGCCTGCACCGGCGCCTTCGCGCTGCCGGCCGACGAGGAGGAGCAGGCGGTGATCAGCGTGGCGCCGGCGACGGCCAGCGCAGCGACGATTCCGATCCGGTTCCGAGAAGTCGGTGTGCTCACGAGCGGTTCTCCTGTTCAGGGCAGGGGTAGAGGGCACGTGTTCAGGGCTTGAGGACTGCCGGCGGCCGTGAGGCTGGATCGTGTGCTCGAGCAGCTGACGGGTCGGTTCACTCCGCCGGGTGCCGCCGCCTTGCCACGAGGTGGTGGTGGGGAACGCTGCGTTACGAACGGGTGGCGGCGCAACGCAGCCTTTCCATGCGCCGGAAAGGTCGCCGGCAAGCGGCCGGAGTGGGCCGGGCCCGAGGACACCCGCGGTTTCCGTGCCGCGGGAGACCGCCCTCGACGTTGCGGGGTGCGCGGACCAGCGTTGCCCTCACGGCGCTGCTCGCGCCCCAGACCGCGAGGAGGCAGGCGATGACCGAGACAACACCGGGCGTCCTCGGATCGCTCACCGGCGCGACCGCACTGGTCACCGGCGCGACCGCACTGGTCACCGGCGGGGCCCGCGGCATCGGGCGCGCAATCGCGCTGCGGCTGGCCGAGACCGGGTCGCGGGTGGCCGTGGTCGACCGCGACCTCGAAGCCGCGGCGAAGGTCGGCGAGCGCCTGACCGCGGACTCCGTCGAGGCCGAGTTGCGCGAACGCAGCGGTGACGCGCTCACCATTGAGGGCGACCTCACGCAGCCGCCCGTGGCGGTGTCCGCGGTAGACGCCGTCCTCGAACGGTGGGGACGGCTCGACGTCCTCGTCACCGCCGCGGGCGGAGCGATCACCGATTACCGGGCAAGCCGGGCTAGTGAGCTGACCGACGACGACCTGCGGCTGCTGTGGGACGTGAACGTGCGCGCCACGGTCAACTGCTGCCGGCCCGCCGTGTCGGCGATGGCCCGCGCAGGCGCGGGCTCGATCGTGACCATCGGCAGCGGCACCGCACTCGGCCCGCGCGAGGGTGGGTACCTGTCCGGCTACGGAGCGTCGAAGGCCGCCGTCTTGCAGTACACGCGGTACCTCGCCACCGAGGTCGGACCGTACGGTGTCCGGGTCAACTGCGTGGCGCCGGGCGTGATCCGGACAGCGCGGGTCGTGACCGAGTCGGCCGTCAGCGGGATCGTCAGTGACGCGGCGGCAGCGGCGATCCCGTTGCGTCGGCAGGGCGAAGCGGCCGACGTCGCGACTGCCGTGTGGTTCCTGGCGTCGCCGCTGTCGGGCTACATCACGGGGCAGGTGTTGCCGGTCAACGGCGGCGCCGTCATGCACTGAGCATGAACGACACGCCGCTCGGCCGAGGCGTCCTCGAGCTCGGTCCCGCCTGGCTGTTCTGCCCGGCCCACCGTCCCGACCGGTTCGGCAAGGCCGCGGCCGCCGCTGATGCCGTCATTCTCGATCTCGAAGACGGTGTCGGCGCGGCCGACCGTCCCCACGCACGGGCGGCACTGTTGTCGACGCCACTCGACCCGCGGCGCACGGTCGTGCGCGTGAACGCCGTCGACACCGCCGATCACGCGCTGGACGTGGATGCGGTCCGCCGGGCCGGGTACCGGCAGGTCATGGTCGCCAAGGCCGAATCCGCCCAGCAGCTGACCGACCTGGGCGACCTCGACGTGATCGCCCTCTGCGAGACGCCGGCCGGTGTCCTGCGCGCCGAGTCGATCGCTGCCGCTGCGCCGGTCGTCGCGGTGATGTGGGGTGCGGAGGACCTGGCCGCCGCCGTGGGTATCGAATCGAGCCGGCTGGCCGGCGGCGAGTTCGCCGCCGTGCTGCGGCACGCCCGCACCACCGTCCTGTTCGCGGCGGCCGCCGTCGGGAAGCCGGTGATCGACACCGTGCACGTCGACCTCGCCGACCTGGCCGGGCTGGCGTCCGAAGCGTCCGAGGCGTCGGCCGGCGGCTTCCGCTTCAAGGCCTGCATCCACCCGTCCCAAGTGCCGGTCGTCCGAGCGTCCTACCGCCCAGCGCCGGAGCAGCTGGATCGGGCGCGGCGCCTGCTTGCCGCCGCCGGCACGGGCGTGTTCGTCTTCGAAGGCCGGATGGTCGACGAACCGGTGTTGCGGCAGGCGCGCGCGATCGTGGCGCGCGCGGGCTGACCTCTGGCCCAGCCGACGTTGGTTTCCACGCGGCGGAAGCCGTCCTTCGACGGATTGGCCAATCGCAGCACACGCTGGCGGGACACCACCTCTTCTCGAAAGGTCTACCGATGCCGTCAGTCTTGATCGTTCTCACTGCCGCGCGAGTCTGGAGCCAGAAGGACGGCACCCAGCGGCCGACGGGCTTCTGGGCCGAGGAACTCGTCGCCCCGCACCGGGTGCTCTCCGAGGCCGGCGTTGACCTCGCCATCGCAACGCCCGGCGGCCGCGTGCCGGTCGCCGATGGCGGCAGCCTGTCGTTGGCGGTCAACGGCGGCGACGAGGCCAAGGTCGCCGAGCTGAAGGCCTACCTCGACAAGCTCCAGTCCGAGTTGGACGTCCCGCTGCGGCTCGAGGACGTCGACCCGAACCAGTACGACGGTGTTCTCATCCCCGGCGGTCACGGGCCGATGCAGGATCTCGCCGTGAACCCCGACGTCGGCCGCATCCTCACCGCCCTGCTACCCGACGAGACCAAGGTCGTCGCGTCGTTGTGCCACGGACCGGCCAGCTTCTTTGCCGCCGGCACGGCGGAATCCTGGCTGTTTGCGGGACGCCGCCTGACTGCATTCACCGACGCCGAGGAGACCCAGGTCGGCCTGGCCGCCAACGCGCCGTGGCTGCTCGAGGAGCGCCTGCGCGCCGCCGGCGCCGAGTACGAGTCCGGCCGGGCGTGGGGCCCGTACGTCGTGGTCGACGGCAACCTCATCACGGGCCAGAACCCCGCCTCCGGCGAGGCGGCCGGCGAAGCGATGCTGAAGGAGTTGGCGGCTCGGACCGCCTGAACGGGAACGGCCACTTGCCCGCGGGTCCGGGAGAGCTGGGGGCATTCCCGGACCCGCCTCCTCGCTTTGCTCGTTGCTGGAGGCGCCGGTGGGTTCGCCCTCACGCCAGGCCGAAGGTCGCCGCCACTATCACCGGCGCGGTTGCAGCGAACGGTGATATCAGGCCCCTGATTCGCCCGCTGGAACCAGATCGCCTTCGAGAGAGGCCGAGGACGCCACGACCACAAAACGACCACAAAACGAGCCGAAACAGCCAATGCCGTCCTACGCCTGCCGTCGTTGGAACCCTTACGCAGCAAGAATTTCAGCGATCGGCCGGCCGCAGTCAACACCCGCGCGCGGACTCAGCGGGTTCGGGGTTCGAGTCCCTGACGGCGCACCAAGCCCCCGGAATCCGGGGGTTTCGCTGTTTCTTGGGTCCGATACGAAGCTTCGCGACCACGCTGCGGCGCCAGCCTCATCTGCCGCAGTCGCGACCGTGGTCGGCGAAGCGGACGGTCGGGTCGAATCGGCTCACGATCCGGAAGCTACCGGCGGCCGGGAGCTCAAGGCGCAACCAGTGTCCGGCCGATTTGATGCACACGCGCGCCGGCTGACCGGTCTTGGGATCAACGGCCCGCAGATAGGGCGACCAGTGCACGTGCAAGATCACCGTAGCCGGTGCTTGCGATTCGATGCTGATGCTCGCTGGATCAACCGACGTCACGGTGGCGCCGTCGGCCAGTGGCGCAGCGTCCTTGACCCGATACAAGCGCCAGTCGGCAGAAGACCAGATCAGCCGGAGGTATTGCAGGCCAGCCTTGATCAAGCGTGCCTCGGCGCGGCTGGCGTAGTCGAGTTCGGTCGTGGGGATCGCAATCCAGCCGACGGCCAGGTCGTGCAACCAAGCGTGATAGTGAGCGGCGGTCAGCTCGTTCTCTCGGTAGAAGATCGGGTTGTTGGCCTCGTCCGCCTGGCGATCCCAGCCGCGGGCGATGGCGATGCTTCGCGGGAGATAGAGCGAGCCAGAATGATCTGCCGTATCCAGCACCTCGAGGCGTTGGCCGACCGAAGCCGGGCCACCGGCGGCCCGCGCCGCTGTGAGCCTTTGGACCAGCGGGGCGTAGTAGCTGGCCTTCGCCGTGGGTTCGAGTACCCAGCTGACCTGAACGCCGAAGGTGACCGCCGGCCAGATCGTCAACCCGGCGACGGCGAGCGCGAGGTGTCGTCGGCGAAGCGGGGCACACCCGATCAGGACGGGCACGACGCACACCCACATGAGTCGTTCGACGTTGGAGCCGACCGGCCCCGGAACGACCCAGAAGCCAACAAGAGCAAGCAACGCGAGCAGCGCCGCAGCCCGCACGACCCGGATCCGGCTCGAGATGGCGACCAGAGCGCCCCCGGCCGCGGGGGTGATCGCCGACACCGGCCCGTAGTGCATCAACCCCGGCCCGGGGAAGAGCACGGCCGTCGTGGCGGCGATCAGCAACAGCAAGCCGCACCCCACGGCGGCCTCGACCCGACGGGTGCGATCGACGACGACGATGGCCGCGAGAACCATGCCGAGGAACAGTCCGGCCAGCGGACTGCTGAGGTAGCACAGCAGGGCCAGCAGCGCTCCGGCCAGCCGCCACCGTGATCGCACGGCGACCAGCACCCAGACGGCGAAGGCGAGCCCGACGGCGAACGTGACTCGGCCGATGACCAGGTCAGCCATCGCGAACAAGCTGAAGGCCACCGCCGCGGCGCGCGGGCGAAGCGCGTCGCGCGCGAGTATGCCGGCGCCCCAGCATCCGGCGACCGTCAGCACGGCGCCGGTGACCGACACGCCCAGCACCGCCATCAGCGGCGGTGTGAGGACACTGTAGGTCGGCAGCGAAATCCCGCCGAACCAGCCGGTCCACCACCACACGTCGCCGGCGCGCCGAACCAGTGCGGCCCGCGCCAGCTGGGCGGCCAGGTCCGGTGCGGACGGCGTCCACAGCACGTAGGCCACGGAAAGAACCCCGCTGACCGCAACCGCCAGGGCTGGAGCCGTGGACCACGCCCGCCGGCACGCCACCCAGGCCGCTCGGCCCGAGCCCGGTTCGGCGGCGGCGTCGCTCACGCGCAGAGCATGCCACCCAGTCCTGACGTCGAAGCGACGAGCCGATGAACCCCTTCGCCGCCGGCCTCGGCGGCGAAGGGAAGGACTCATGACACGTGCTCGCGGGTGGACGTCCCCCCGTACTTTGGTCACGTCCGACCGCGGTCTACGCCGCCACCGGTGCGCTCACGTGGTAGGTCGTTCCGCTGCTGCCTTGGACCCACGCGTCGGGCAGCGCGGCGGCAAGGGCGTGCTGCGCTCGCCAGCCGGTGCAGTGGCCGGGGACGATGAGGTCGGGCGCGGCCGCGGTGAGGGCGGCGACGGTCGGGCCGATGATCGGTTCAAAAGCCGGCCCACTCAGGTGCAATCCCCCGATCAGCGCGTGCAATCGCGACACCCCCGTTAGCCGCTGTGCATGTCGGACGATGTTCACCGCACCGGCGTGACCACAGCCGGTCAGCACGACCAGCCCACGGTCGCGTACGTGCACGATGAGCGCCTGATCGTCGATCACCATCGCATCGTGCCGCCATTCGCCGCCCACCAGCGCCTGGTGCGACGGTGGCATCCCCCGTTCGAACTCGGTGGTGCGGTCCACCTCACCGGTGATCAGGACGGCTCCGTCCAGCAGTAGCGACGGCACTCGCCGCTCGATGACCTCGAACCCCTCGCCCTCGAGCGCGCGCCGGCTCAGAGTGGGAAGCTCGAACACGTCCTGACCGGGCACCGCGAGCCGACGCGGCGTCCAAACGAGTGGATGGACGACCATGGGAAGGCGCCTCGCGCCGCCGCGGTCGATGAGCCCGGCCAGTCCACCGGCATGGTCGAAATGTCCGTGGCTCAGCACCACCGCTTGCAAGTCATCCAGGTCGACGCCCAGCCGGTCGGCATTGGTGACCATCGCGCCGGGCGATAGCCCGGTATCGAACAACAACGTGGTGATCGCCGCGCCGCGCCGTACCGTGACCATCGCCGCGAAGCCATGCTCGGCGACCAGTCCGACCGCCGTCGTCCCGCCCTCGAACTGCGTTGCCGCCATCGTCCCGGCGCCGAACGACACCCGCCGCGTCCGCTCATCATCGACAAGCAGGGCGTCGAACGTGTTATCGACCAACGTGGTGACCCTTACCTCGTCGACCTCGGTAAGGGTGATCGGATCGACGGCGGCACCGGCCACTGGGCGGGGCGAGGCGAGCCGCGCACTGGCGAATCCCACTTCCGCGTCGCACATCCGGTCACCGTAACCCCCGCCCGCCGATGCGAGGTTGAGCCACGGGTCGCTGCGCTAGCGCGCGGTGATGGTCCGGCCCGCGGCCGCCACCATCTCGTCCATCGCGGCGTCGATGCACTTCCCGTAGAACTCCGGGTCGGGAACCATCTCGCGGCAGGCGGTGAACGAGAAGGTGAAGGCGCCGGCGTAGCTACCGACGAGATGGATGATGCCGAGGCCGTCCATGATCGGGCCCAACCCGAAGCACTTCACCATCTGCGCACCGAAGCCGTACAGCGGATCCGGTGGGCCCGGGACGTTGGTGACCACGACGTTGGCCAGGGGTCGCCGCGACGCGATCAACGGAGCCAGGCGGCGCATCGCCACGCCGACGAGTGCCCCCGGGATCACCTGCGCGGCATCCGCCAGCGCACGGGCCCGCACTGCATTCGCCCGCTCCTTCCGCGCGCGGGTCCCGGCCGCGATCGCCGCCACCCGCTCGAGCGGATCGGCGACGTCCGTTCCCAGCGCCGACATCATGATGGAGATGCGGTTGCCGCCGCGCTCGTCACCCGGCAGCCGGGTGGAGATCGGCACCGCAGCGACCAGGCTCGCGTCGGGCAACTCGTCGTGCGACAACAGGTAGCCCCGAAGGGCACCGCCGACGACGGCCAGCGCCACGTCGTTGACCGTCGCGCCGGGGACGGCGTTCTTCACCCGTTTGAGGTCGTCGAGGGCGTAGGCCCGGGCGTCCATCGTCCGGTGCTCGGT
>Ga0068855_100003457_pt1 | contig 19327 bp, 30 predicted proteins | sample KBSCornC52_FD_66592 | JGI IMG/M metagenome (GOLD analysis project Ga0068855, IMG submission 66592) | Corn rhizosphere microbial communities from Kellogg Biological Station, Michigan, USA - KBS Corn C5-2 | ecosystem: Host-associated > Plants > Roots > Rhizosphere > Soil ...
AAAAAAGAATCCGAAGGAGACGCTTACGAAATCAACCCGCCTGATGTTGTGGTGGTGCGGCTCGCCAAAGACGTAAGAGCGATGATGGCGCTGGCAAAGAAGGCAGGCTTCGGAACTTCGTGGGCAAAGATTCTCAATCGCGCTGCTCGCCATCGACTGCAACAGGAATTTCTCACCAAGCACGTCCAAAACATTCAGGCCAAGATGGTCGATGCAAAAATCAAGATCGCGTAACCCATGAAGGTTTTCACATCAATCAGAGAAGCCATGAACCACAAGTGGCCGTCGTCCTTGTCAATGATTGGCCAGGGTTACACCTACGCGATGTTTTTCCTTGACGGTAATTTAAAAATCGGAAGCACCACATTTCCAACCAATCGTTTTCGAGAGCACCGATCTTATCTTGGCGACCAAGACGCCGTGATTTTCACAACCGAGCGAACACATAAGTTCTCGGCTAATGAGAAGGCGATGATCGCCGTCCTAAAGCCGCTAAGGACTGGCAATAGCTATGAGTGGCTGAAATGGGACCAAGGGCTTTTCTTGGCCGTGCTGAATTGTTTTAAGAATAATTTCAGGCGCGAGTCAGTCATGCGCCTTTGTTTCATGGCGAGAATTTCTTCGCTGTGTCATCCGGCAGATTGCAATTGGCCAACAGGCGCTAAATGTCCACCAGCATACGAAGTATCGCTCCGCGAAAAACGCGAGCGGTGGGAGGACGAGCAGGCAGCCGACCGCTGCATTATCAACTAACCCATGAACGGCAAAGGCAGCGCACCGCGCAACAACTGGTCGCAACAATTCCGAGACAACTACTCGCTCATCGAATGGAATCCCATGAACAGCCTCAAAAAGTTCGCGCCAAGGAAGCGGCGAGGCAACTCGGCATCGGCCTCACGAAGCTCAAGCAACTCAGGCAGTCAGGGCAAATCGGGCACCAAAAATTAGGGTATCGATCAATTTTCTACTACCAATCCGAACTCGATAGCTTTCAGCAAACCAAAATCAAAAACGCAGCAACTCGAATCGCAGTATGAACGCAAAAAAAGCAACCATCAAAGCTCAAGACAAAAACGCCGATCTGGAAATCTCAATCACGCTCACCCCACGCGGGAAGTCGCTGGATAAACGGAGCGTCCGAAAATTCGTGGCCATGCGCGAAATCCTGTTCGTGCTGGCGAGTGAGACGTATCAGATGGTGGTGGAGGAATAAAATATGACGAGAGAATACATCAAACAATTACTGCCCGTGCTGACCGCTTTCGCTGATGGCAAGGCAATTCAATTTCGCATTAAAAGCCATCACGATTGGGAAGATGGCGATGATATGGAGTTTGACCGTGGTGTCGAAAACTACCGCATCAAGCCCGAGCCGAAACTTCGCGCTTGGAAACCGGAGGAAGTGCCGGTTGGGAAAATGATCCGCAACCTCCATTGGGTTCATGGCAGTTGGGGGCCGAGCGCAATACTCAGTTCAAGCCCGCGTGGAATTCAATTTCTGGACCAGACCAAAGACAAAACACCAACCCTGTTTTCGCTCGATTGGGTGCGCGATAACTGCAAGTGGTCCGAAGATGGGAAGACCTGGTTGCCATGCGGAGTTCTCGAATAGCCACAAATCAACTCTCGAATTTTTATGCCAAACGAAATTGCTCAACGCACCAATACCGCAGTCGCCACCATCGACCACGCTCGCCAATTCCTGCTCTCTCCCGAGGTTCAAAAGAGCCTCAAGGATGGGATGCAGAAGCACATGACGCCTGACCGCATGTGCCGCCTCGTCCTGACCGCCGTTCAGAAGTCGCCGAAGCTGGTCGAATGCTTCGCCACGCCTCAAGGCAAACGCAGCATCGGATTGTCCATGCTCACGGCTGCTCAAATCGGGCTGGAGATTGACGGACGGAACGCCCACTTAGTTCCTTACAAGAACAAGGGCGGCTACATGGAGGCGGTGCTGATTCCTGATTACAAGGGCTTGGTTAATCTCGCGTTCAATCATCCCCGCGTGAAGGACATCAATGTTGAGGTCGTTTACACCAACGACGTGTTCACATATCGCAAGGGGTTGAATCCTGTCATTGAGCACACACCTACGATTGACGGAGAGCCGGGAGAACTTCGAGCAGTTTACGCCATCGCCACAATTGACGGCACGGGTAAGACGTTCGTTCTGCTGCCTGCTCGCGAAGTGGAGGCGGTTCGCAAATCCAGCCGTGGCGCTGACCAGCCGGATTCGCCGTGGAACAAATGGGAAGCGGAGATGTGGAAAAAGACGGCCTGCAAACGCCTCTGCAAGATCATCCCTCAGTCTCCCGAACTCCAGCGAGCGTTGGCCGTGGAAGATGAATTTGAGGAAACTGGCAAGGTTGCCAGCAGCGTCACCATTGATTTACAGCGCGTCGAGCCGGAAGTGAGGTTTTCCAAAACAACGTCGGAACTCCCGCCAGAGCAAGCCGAGCCTGCTTCCGACTCGTCCGCGCCGTCTGAACCTGTCGTCGAGACTCCGCAGCCCAATAAGGCGGTCGAGAAGCCCAAGACTCCAGAGGGCGAAACCAAACCGGGTCAAACCGATCGCGAGCAAACTCAGGCCGAGAAACTCGAAGCCTACTACCGCGACACCTGTCAGGCCGACTTCGCTACGGTAATGGCCGTCATGGTCAAGCTCCAGTCTTCGTGGTCCGAAGTCACAGCCAAGTCATTCGCTGAACTCACCGAGGTTCAACAAAAAGCCTTGTGGGGAGGCAGACCAGGAATCAGCCGCGAAATCAAGAAACTCAACGCGAAATAATTTATGGAACCGACTAAAGATTATGGGTGGAGATTCCTCGCAGTTGGCGAGGAAATCAAACAAGGCGACCAGTATTGGAGCGGAAACTGTTGGATCGAAAGGAGCTGCTACGGTGTCAAGCAGGGCGACTATGGCGATGGCTGGAACGGTTTGTTTGCGACCCGCCGCCGCATCGACCCCGGTGAAGGTTGGGAGATTATTCCGGCGACCGAGAACGTGGATATTGAATGCGAATCCACCGATGACGGTGTTGAATGGATTTGGAACAAGGTTCAGAGCACAAGGACTGTGGGAGAGTGGGCAAAAAACTCTGGCCGTATCGCCTACCGCCGCCGCAAACAATCCGAGTGGATCAATCTTATGGCTTGCTGCCCGTCCGTGGGTGACAAGATTTGGATCAACCACAACACTCTCGGAACGCTGCTGACCATCTGGAAGGGCGTGGCAAGCGAACGATGGACCCACTGGCGTCCCGTAAAACCCTCCGAAATTCCTCAACCTCCTTTCGTCAAGAAATCGCAGGAAGAGTTGGATAAGGAGGCGTCGGCGAAGTGGTATTGCAGCGATAGCGACAACGAGGACACGCTTTGCGAACAGGCATTGCGTCAAGCCTACGAGGCCGGTCTTCGCGCAGGGAGGGCTAAATGACTCTCTCCGGTCGCTATTTCGTCGCACCAGTCGAGGAAATCGAATCCTTGGTCGAAACCTGCAACGAGAAAAATGAACTGACCGTGCAAACGGCTCAGGCGATGGCGCAGAAATTTTCCACCGAGGAATTGGAGCCTTTCGCGGTCGTGCAAGTCGTCAGGGTGGTTAATCCTCAACGCGGGGGTGGGGAGTGAAATGGGTGCGTATGTCTTTGGTGCTACTGATTGGATACCTCATTTCCGATCTGATTTTTAGCGATATTGTGAAACAGACGAAGTGCTGGATTGCGATTAACTGCTTGCTGCTTTTTGTCGAGACGCTGGTGTTTAGGCAAAACCCGGAGGAACTGTGAAAAACCAAATTTTATATGGCCTCGACGAGCGAACCTATCGCCAAGACCCGGCGATTAGTCAATCGGCGTTAAAGCCAATCCTTATCTCCCCCGCCCACTTTAAGGCTGGTGTAGAGGGTGAGAAGGAAGAAACGTCGGCGATGGTTTTGGGGCGCATTGCTGGCCAGCTTGTCCTCGAACCAGACCGTGAGTCGTGGTGGACTGTGAAGCCAGAAAAAGTTTCGCTCACAACCACCGAAGGCAAAGACTGGGCCAAGGAAGTGACCAAGTGGGACGAGTCCAAAGACGGAAAATTCCCGCGCTCTGCCAATGACGCTTTCGACGCCAAAGGAATCACGGTCGTATCTTATGACGATTTCAAGCGGGCCTCAGAAATGGCTGGCGTGCTGGCTGACTCAAAAAAGCCAGAGGTTCGCAAGCTGCTCGACAATTCCAAATTTGAGGTTTCAGGATTTGCGGAAGTCGAGACGCCGAACGGGGTCGTGCGTTGCAAGTTTCGCCCTGACATTGTTCCGAATAAATTGCCGGTGCTGGCTGACCTTAAGACCGCGAGAGATGCGAGACGTGAGCCATTCCTTCGCAACTCGGTCATGCGGCTGTCGTATCACGTTCAGGCCGCTTCGTATTTGGCTCTATGGAACCTTTTGAACCCTGACGACCATCGGCACAAGTTTCAATTTATCGCCATAGAAAGTACCGCTCCTTATGCGACTCAGGTTCACGAACTGGATTCTGAATTTATTCAGCGAGGGCTTCGGGATTACGAGCAGATGTTGGCCACGTACGCACTCTGCACTAAGCTGAATGAGTGGCCAGATTATGCACCAGGAATTTCTACGTTGAGCATGCCGAAGTGGGCTGAAGAAAGGATCGAATAGATTATGCTACGCAGAAATAGCACACCAATTGTGGCTGGTCATAAATTCGGAAGGTTGACCGTGCTTCGAGAATCGGAGCGTTACAACGGAAGACGTGCAGTTTTATGCCGATGCGATTGCGGCAATCAGCAGTCGGTTGTTTTTAACAGTCTTACAAGCGGAAAGACTAGATCGTGCGGCTGCTTGAGGGCAGAGATTGTAAAAACTGTTTGCGTCACTCACGGCATGGCTGGGCACAAATATCGCACCAGAACTTATAGGATTTGGGCGAATATGAAAACAAGGTGCCTAAATGTAAATAGTCCAGCCTATAAGGACTACGGCGGTAGAGGCATAACAATCTGCGACCGATGGAAAGATTCGTTTGAAAATTTCCTGAAAGACATGGGCGAGTGCCCCGATGGAATGTCAATTGAGCGAAAGAATAACGATCTGGGATATTTTAAAGGCAACTGCCAATGGTCCACCGCCAAGCAGCAGGCGAATAATAGGCGAAGTAGCTGCAAGCTGGAAATTGGTGACATTTCAAAAACGGTCGCGCAGTGGTCTGAAATATCTGGCATCGGAAGCTCAACAATAGAGTTTAGGCTGAAGCGCGGCTGGAATGCCGAGAAGGCGGTTTACACTCCAGCCCGCAGCACATCTATTTAATGATTTTATGCACAACCATCCCGCATTTCCTTGTCCCGTTGGCCATATCGAATGCAGCCATCCGACAGGTATGACGTTGCGTGATTATTTCGCGGCAAGCGCGATGCAGTCGCTCATCTCACTCGCGAGCAAGGATGGCGCTAAGAAGTTCGCAGACAGGCCGCAGACGTTCCGTGATATGATTGCCGAAGGCGCATTCCTGATGGCCGACGCCATGCTCGACGCTCGCGAAAAACAATCACCCACAATTTCAAAATCCACTCTCCCATGACCGAAAAACTATTCCAAATCACCGGCCACATTCGAATCGTCGCGCCTACTGCTAAAGCCTGCGACGAATTGGCCACTCAAACTCTGGCGCGAATCAATCTAGTCGAACCCTGCGCCCATCTCGAAGTTGAATCTTCGCGTGAGGAGCCTACGAATGGCGGTCACATCGTCCACACTTTAGTAAACGCAACACGATAAAATTATGGCTGAACCACGCAAATATATTCCCAAGTGCAACGCACGCTCCCGTCAGACTTCCTTCGGTGAAGTCTTAACCATCGGCTTCGATGTCAAAGAATTGATCGCCTTTGCCGAGGCTAATAAAAACGAACGCGGTTTTTTGAACGTCTGCGTCGTGCCGCGAAAGGAGCCAAACGAATTCGCAACCCATTCGGTCTACCTTGATGAGTTCAAACCCGGCCAACGCAGCGGCCAGCAACAATCCGCACCTCGTCGTCAAGCACCCGCACCGCAGCCGCCTGTGGACGACAGTCAGCCACCTTTTTAAATCGACAGTATGCCATCTGTCACACCTTATCCCGAACTCACGGTTTACAAAGTCGCCGTGGATTTTAAAACCCAGAAGCCTGTCGTTTGCTCGGAACTCGTATTCGACAAGGGCGGCAATTGCTACTGGGCCAAGAACCGGATTACTGGACGAGCGTTTGGCTGCAACCAGAGGCTTTCAAAGTTTGAATGCTTCACGAGTCCCGCCGTCGCAGTCAAACACTTCGCGAGCATCGAACGCGCAAAGGCCATCGACCTTCGCAGGCAGGCTGACGAGATGGACGCTATGGCCACGGCTGCGGAGGCGTTGCCGCTGTGAATATGCGCGGCCCGAATCTCAGGCAACGAGTTCGTTACGGCGAGTTGACCGAAGAACATGCCGAAGAAATTACGGAACGCTATTGGGATCGGGAGCGCGACATTGCTACGGATAGGAAAACTGAAGAAAAAGAAAAGCAAAATGAGAACGATAGAATCAATCGAAGCTGAGATTGCTGGGCTGGTGGACAACATTAAGCCGCTTTCGGCTCGGCTCGCAAAGCTAAGCGACGAATTTCGAGCCTGCAAATCAAAGCAGTTCATTCACGTCAACGGAATCACTCGTGACAACGTGGAGATGTCTAAAGGCGATGACAGACCGTGGTTTGGTCACGTTTGGAAGTTTGCTGAATGGCTTCGCAGAAAACCTGAAGCGAAACGTTGGGCCGAATGGAATGGTCGCATCTATCACACCTCCGATTTACTCGCTGGCCGTATGCCTGACGACATGCCGGGACTCGTGGACGACTTACCGAAATAACCTTATGACCATCAACCGCCAAAAACTTCTTAACGCCCTGAACTCGGTCGCCGTCGCGCTGTCGTCGAAGGGGTCGAATCCTTATGGTTCGTTCATTTTGATGACCGCCAAGAATGGCACGCTGACTATCACCGCCGACTCTATCGACATTCGCGCAGAGGCTACGATTGAGTGCCCCGAGTCGAAACCTGGTTCGCTTCTGGTAAGCCACGCCAAGCTCGTTGCACTGCTAAATCGCAATGTTGAAAACGTGGAACTTGAGGCCGTTGGATCGCAGCCCGAGAAATTTACCTACGAACGCCTCAAAATTACGGTCGGCGGTTCAACGTCTCTTATTCCGCTGATGCCAGCCGAAGCCTTCCCGGCCCCGCGTCCTGACGAAAATCAGAAAGCCTTCGTGATTCTCGACAACGCCGCGTTTACAAACTCGCTGACCGTTGTTTGCCCTTTCGCAGGAAACGGCCTCACGCACGCTTGGGACATCGCCCTGTCGATTCAAGACGACGGCAAGGACATGCTCATGCTCGCTTGTGACGGCAAACAGTTCGCGAGAATCGTTCAGGTAACGTCAGGGACTCCGTTCTCGCTCGCCATACCGGCCAAGATTATTCGCAGCATCGTCTCCACGGTCGCCGCCAGTGATAGCCTGACCATGGCCGTGTTCGAGAACTCTGTGCGCTTTGAACTCGACGGGTTGACGTTGCAGCTTCGCCTTTGCGATCTGCAATATCCCGAGAATGTGCGCCAAGTCTGTGAGCGCATGGACAAGGGTTGCAACCACAGCGTCACCGTGGACCGCTCGTCTCTCGTCTCCGAACTTCAAATCGCCTCGGCACAGGTCGAGCGCGACGAGGACGGGGTTGGCATCTACATCACTGAAAATCCGCAAGCGTTGACCGTTTACGCGAAGTCCAAGTCGAGTGCGGAACATTCGGCGTCGATTGAAACAAAGGTCGCTGTGGGGCTGGAGCGTCGCAGGATCAATGTCCAGAACGTCGTCGCCTACCTGCGGTCCCTGGATTGCGAGCGCGTCAGGCTTTCGTATGAACCAGAGTGGGTTGAGCCGGGTTGTAAATTGACGCCGGAATTTGCCAGCGGAATTTCGGCGTACTTTGGGTTTTTCAAAAATACATGAAATCCGCGCATCAACAAGTCAATCAGACGAGCGGTAAAGTGGAATTCTACACTGACCCAAAATTTGTAGATGCTGCCCGGCTGGTGATGGGCAGTATTGATCTTGACCCCGCTTCATCCGAAATCGCAAATCGCACAGTGAAGGCTGATAGGTTTTTCACGAAAGAGGACGATGGGCTAAAACAGCAATGGTCGGGGCGGGTATGGATGAATCACCCATTCTCGAAGACGCAAAACGCCGAGTGGATTAAAAAGTTGGTGCTGCATTTTTTACTCGGGGACATTTCCGAAGCATTGTGCATCTGCTACGCCAGCACGTCGGAGAAGTGGTTTCAGCCCTTGATGCAATTTCCACAATGCTTTCTTTCTCCGAGAACAAATTATTTTTCGCCGGATGGCGTCAAGCTATCGGGAGTCACAAAGGGCAGCGTAGTGACCTATCTAGGCAACAACACAGACAGGTTTCGCGATGCGTTCAAGCAATTTGGAACGGTGAAGGTTATCGCATAGCATGAAAACCCAACGAGAGATTCCCGCAGGCTGGAGACGCGAGCTGGACGGCTCTTACTCGCCGCCGCCGAAAACAGCCAAGCAGCATAACTGCGCCAGCGGCGTAGGCGAGGTCACTTTAGACGCAGGTAGTAAGGTGGGGCGGGAGTCAGGCAACGCCGTTGACTTTCCTGTAGTAACCAAACCTACCTGCGTCGGATTTAAAGAACGCCCATCGCGCATGGAAGATGCGCTGAACAAGACCGAGAAGCGGTTCTTGGCAATCCTGCGCGGACGCCATGCCAACGTGCGTATTCAGGCCATCACGCTACTTTTGGCGGATGCCTGTCGATACACAGCAGATTTCTCAGTGACGACGCCTACACGCTTCACGCTTTACGAAGTCAAGGGCGGATTCGTCAGAGAGGATGCATGGATCAAACTCAAGACCGCAGCACGGCTGTACCCAGAATTTACGTTCGTAATGGCCCAATACAAGGGCGGAACGTGGACGGAGAAAGAAATCAAACCATGAGCTATAGACCGATAACGGATGTATGGATATTGGGGCGTCCTAAAACGAAGTATTATGGTGCCTTTCCTGCTGGCTTCCTGAAACGTGCCCGTGTTTTGCTTGGAGCAACCCACGACGACCCCGTGCTTCATGTGTGCGGCGGAAAAATTCGTGAATACAAATGCGGTCCAGCCTGCAAGCCTGGTTGCGTTCACGGGATCGGTGGACGGGACAAGACGCTCGACCTAGACCCGGCGTGCAATCCAGATTTTCTTCAAGATGCGCGTGAGACTTTTCCGCTCTACCGAAACCACGAGGGCTATCTCGTCGAATGGAAGGCTGTATTGATCGACAGGCCGTACACGGAACCAGATGCCGACCACTACGCCCCCGGTCGCACCGTGCTGCCAGAAGCCAACCTGCTAGTCAAAAACGGGATCGCAGCGGTGGATGTTGGCGGCAGGGTTGGAATTCTTGACTACGTTTGGCCCATGCCTCCGAAGAACGCTCGCGAAGTGGCAGTGATAGCGGTTGGCACCGGAAGGAATAATCGCGCACGATGGTTCACCGTCTTCGAGCGCATCTCTTAAATTCAAATCTATGCAAAATCCAAAACCAAAAGTAATCCAACCGGAGCCGCCAATCGCGGCTGAAATCATTGCCACAGCAATTGTGGATATTGCTCAAGCGATGAAGGCGATCAACAACACAAGGCTGACCCGCAAGGCCATCGTCGCGCTCATCCAAGACCAGAGCAAGCTGTCTAAAAACACCATCAACATTGTCCTTAACAACCTGAACGACTTGGAAAAAGACTGGCTCAAACCCGCGCAGTAAGAAATCAAACCATAAAAATATGCAACTAACCATATCACCTAAACCTTGGCACACGATCCACAACCCGGACAACACCGTGACCATTCGCGATAATTCGCAGAAGGAAATCGGCGTCGTCAAAAACTGGCGCGACGCGGAGATGATTGTTCAATGCGTCAACGGAACTCCCGGAAGTCTTTTTATCCAAGACAATCCCGTCACGCCCGAACAGCAATGTCGCCGATGATCTTATTCGCCATCGCCGCAGTCATCCTATTCGCCTGGTGCATGTGCCTCGCAGCGGGGAGAAAACCGGACGCTTAGGTTGACGCGGTATGGCGAATGGTATACATTAGTGCATGCTTCTGACAGGGGCATTTCACATGAACAGTAATTTTCAAAACAATTGTCATCTGGGGGACTGGCGTAAAAGCCCACACCTCGGCGTCTGCCGAACTGTTCATTGGCCCTGTCAGCGCCGGTCCTCCTGATGACTGTTGAGGTTTTTAGATGTCAAAACTTTATAGAATCAAAGATTGGAATAAGCACTACGAGAATAATCGCACGCGCGAACTAAAGCGCCTCGATTGGGTGCCTGTTCCGATCAACCACGATGGCGATGGGTACACCCTGCTGACCGGCCATGACGACGCCCCCGCGCTACTCGGCTGCTGGCTCGCCATAGTACAAGTCGCAGCTAAGTGCGACCCACGCGGCACCCTCCTGCGACGTGCTAAAATGCCACACGATGCGGCCTCTTTGGCAAGAATTACACGACTTCCACAAGGTGCCATACAGCGGGCGCTAAACATTTGCGAGCACGAATGTAACTGGCTTGAAACAGAGGAGTTAGAAGATGGGTGCGAAAATCCCGCACCATCATGCGAAAATCCCGCATTAGGGTGCCTAGAAGGGAAGGGAAGGGAAGGGAAGGGAAAGAAAGGTGTTTTTGTTTTTTGCGACAGCCATGAAAACTCGGAAACGACAGCCGAACAAATCTACCAATCCTACCCCATCAAGGTTGGAAAGCCTGATGCACTCAGGGCAATTGAAAAGCAGATGCGAGAACACTGCCCCAGATGCCTCCTGTCCACAGTAGAGGCGTATGCCCTGCGGCGAAAGGGTAACGAAAAAGAGGTTCCGTCTGTCCCCCACCCTGCCACATGGTTCAATCAGCAGAGGTTTAATGACTCTCCCGAAACATGGGGACCAGACCGCGCACAGAAGTCAAATAGCGCACCAAGGGAGGTTCATTCCAACATTAAGCCGGGACAGGGCAACTACTGATGCCCACCACACCCACCATCGACCGCCTCCCGCCGCACGCCCTAGAAATGGAGCAAGGTGTCATCAGTTGCGTGCTTCAGTCGCCAAACGATTGCATGACTGAATGCGTTTCCAAGATGGGAAACACCCCTGAGATTTTCTACGACCTGCGCCACCAGACAATATTCTCGGCTTTGTTCGAGATGTATGAGTGTCGCACGGTCGTTGACATCATCACTTTGCAACAGTGGTTAAAAGACGCACAAACACTGGAGCAGGTCGGCGGTATTGCCTACTTGATGACGCTTCAAGACGCATCTCCAAGTTCCGCAAACCTGAGTTACTACATCGAAAAAATCCACGAAAAATATCTGCTCCGAAAAATCATCCACACCTGCACCAATGTTGTCAGCCGCGTTTACGATTTTGAAGGCGAGATAGCAACGCTGATGGATGAAGTAGAGCGGGAAATTCTTGCCATCAACGAATCCCGCGAGCAGAAACCGGAGGCGACAATCAAGGAGTTGGTTAAAGAGGCAATCAGCGACATTGAGGATATGCACCAGCGGCAGGGTGCGATTGCTGGCATATCGACTGGGCTGATCGACTTGGACCGGCAGACTGACGGGCTAAAGGGTGGCGAGATGATCGTAGTGGCTGGCTATCCTGGTTCCGGCAAGACGGCGCTCGCGATGAACATTGCCGAGCACGTCTCCATCAACCAGAAACTTTCGGTCGGCGTGTTCACGCTCGAAATGCCCGCCCGTGCTCTAGTGCGCCGTTTCCTGTTCTCCAACGCGAAGGTAAACGGTCACGCGATTCAGCGTGGCACACTGACCGAAGGAGACATCTCGAAACTGACCACATCGGCTGGCAGGATCGCCTCAGCACACATTCACTTCGACGACTCCAGCGACATCTCCGTCTTTGAACTCCGCGCCAAGGCTCGCAGGATGGCGCAGCAGCACGGAATTAAATTTCTGGTCATCGACTACCTGCAACTCCTGAGCGCGGTCGGTGGTGGCCGCAAGGTTGAATCGCGGCAGCAGGAAGTCACCGACATCTCTCGCGGAATAAAAGCCATCGCCCGCGAACTTGAAATTCCAGTGCTCGCCCTTAGCCAATTAAACGACGACGGCAAGCTCCGTGAATCTCGCGCCATCGGTCAAGACGCTGACGGCATTTGGATTTTGAAGCGCGACGAAGAAGCGGACGAAGACGGCGCGGTAATCCTCGACGTGGCCAAGAATCGCAATGGCCCGGTCGGAGCCGTAAACCTTTATTTCCATAAGCTGTTCACCCGTTTTGAATCCGCAGCAAAAGTTTCAGACAACGATTAACACCATGACTAACAAACCAAAACCCCGCCTCCACATCAAAGACTCTGGGGTTCGGCAGAATTTTAATACCGGGGCCGTGCGCGACACGAACGTTGGCAAAGGTCGATACGACCTACTGCCGCCGATTGCCGAGCATTTTCAAGCCCTCATCATGGAGGCTGGCGCAACCAAATACCAGGACCGCAACTGGGAAAAAGGAATGCCGCTCTCGCGATTTCTCGACAGTGCCCGTCGCCACCTCAACAAATTTCACGCAGGACTCACTGACGAGGACCACCTGACAGCGGCTATATGGAATCTCTGCTGCCTGCAACACCACCTGGTTCTCAACCCGCATCTGGACGACTTGCCGAAGCTGGATGCGAAACAACAACAGCGGCTAATCAAAACGGTTTACCACAATAAGAAATGAAATCACAACAAGAACAGGTCCGTGAATTTATGAAACTGGCGGGGCAGGAGTGTCCTGACTCGGTGGCAATCCCTGAACTTAACATCTGCATGTTGCGCTACAAGCTGCATGAGGAGGAGGCGGTTAAGGAATTGAAAGAGGCTTTTATCAAAGACGATCTCGTAAAAGTCCTGGACTCCATCTGCGACTCACTCGTTGTCGTCCTTGGCACTGCTGTCGCCTGCGGGTTCTCGCCGGAACAAGTCGAGGCGGGATTTGCCGAGGTCATGCGGAGCAACATGACCAAGTTCATTGATGGGTACCGACGAGATGACGGCAAGTGGATTAAAGGACCGTCGTACGCGCCCGCCAACCTTGAACCAATTGTCGCAGGAGGCAAGCAGTTTTGAGCCGCCCTGTCGAAATAAATTTCTCCCGCGTCTGGGCAATGCCGAACAAGGACACGTTCAGCATTCCGCCTATTGGTGATTTTGTCAGGCGGTATTTGCACAAGTCGAAAGTTTCGGTTGATCCTTTCGCCAGAAACAAATTGTGGGCTACACACACGAACGATCTTAATCCAGACACTCTGGCCGAGCATCACATGGATGCTGCGAGCTTCTTGAAGATGCTGGGTGGTCGTGGGGTGCAGGCGGATTTGGTCTTGATTGACCCGCCGTATTCTCCTCGACAAATCTCCGAGTGCTACAAATCAATCGGAAAACTGGTCGGAATGAAAGAGACACAAAGCGCAACTTTGTATAGCGGTGTTAGGGATTCTGTTATTCCGATTGTTGCGGACAATGCGATTGTGCTCTCGTTTGGGTGGAACACGGTAGGCATGGGAATAAATCGTGGCTTTGAGATTATTGAAGTTATGCTCTGTTGCCACGGTGGAGCACACAATGATACTATCTGCATGGCAGAAAAACGATCTAAAAATGGATACGTATCTAATGACAGACCAGCCTCCTACATGCCCGAACTGTGGTGTGCGGGTGGAGATAGTCTCGGGTGCAGAAACGAGCCACCAAGTGTGCAAGTGCCCGAAGTGTCACCTCCAGTTCAATCTGGAGAGCGACGAGGGTTAGTCGAAGGTTCCGACAACGCCAAACAACAACCACTCGGTATGCCGACTGACATACCTTTAACACAACCGATTGACGGAGAAAAAATATGACAACTGACGATCCGATTTTTGCGCTACTGATATTCATCGCAGCCTTATCATTATTTAGCCGGATTTTCAGCATTTCCAGTGACGACGAGACGGAAGAAGACCTCACCGACAAGGCCCAATCCGTCAGCGGCCTGTTCAACCAACTCCGTTTCGACCGCGAGACTCATTTGGGCAACGGAGACATTCACCTGAGCAAAGAAAACCAGCGTAAGATTTTGGACTTGTTGAGCAAATGATTCCCCAATTTTTATCCCAATGGCCGTGGCTTGCGAGTGCAGGTGCTATCTTTGCACTCGTGGCGGCGACGTGGAGGCAATGTCTTGGAATTCTTCAGCGCATCGCCGACCTTGTTGTATGCCGGGTTATTGTCAAGGACTCAGCGGCACTGGCGGTCATGTCATTTGTTTGGGAACGCGGCAAGCGATCACCGTTTGGGATTCGGTTCTTCGGAGGCTCCAAGACCTACGTGCATCCCAACCGCCGCATCGAGGTTGTTGGTTACGAATCCATCACCTCAGACCCGGTGCTGCTGTGGCGCGGTTGTCGTCCCGTCATAGTCGCCCGAAACAATAATGACAACAAGGGTACGCCCAACGTTGGCGACTACCACAGCGAATCACTAATCCGCATCTGGTTTATTCGGGGCACGTTCAATCCAGAATCTCTCATCAGCGAGTGCATCGCATTATTCAACGACATCCACCAATCCAAAGTGGCTGGTGGGAAATCAAAGGCGCGGAGATTTATGGTTCGTAGGGTTGGCGGATACGTGAAGCACGATGACGACAAGAATGGCTCGCCGGTTGCGACTCGGCCTTATGGCCCAGATGAGCAAATCGAGGAGCAGTTAAAAACCAAAACGGTCAGGCTTTTGAAGTGGAAGGCTGACGATATTGGCCAGCAGCCTGACGGTTCTCCATTCAATGGATACGCATTCCCTAAAGCCGTCATGTCCGCACTTTCCGAAATCAAGACGTGGCTCGCAAACGAAAAATGGTTTCGGTCGAAAGGAATCCCGTGGCGACGTGGATGGCTGCTGCATGGCCAACCTGGTTCTGGGAAGTCCACGCTAGTTAGGTCTATCGCCATGGAGTTTGACCTACCTGTTTACGTGCTGGACCTGAGCGGTATGACCAACGACTCACTCGCATCAGCGTGGCAGGACATTCAGCAGAACGCTCCAACCATCGCCTTGATTGAGGACATTGACGCTATATTTGACGGGCGCAAGAACATCTCGGCACAGAACACCACGAGAGACATGCTGACGTTCGACTGCTTACTGAACACGATTTCTGGCGTTGGAAACAGCGATGGTGTGTTTCTGTTTGTCACGACCAACCACCTTGAGAAATTAGACCCGGCTATTGGCGTGCCGAAAGATGGCATGAGCAGCAGGCCGGGAAGGATCGACCGGGTGATTCATCTCGGGTTGATGGACGAGCCTGAGCGCAGGACTGTGGCGCAACATATCCTTGGAGACTTCTGCGACTTGATAGAGCCAACCGTTGAGGAGGGCGAAGGAATGACAGCAGCACAGTTCCAACACAAGTGCGCGGCGTTGGCGCTGGAGAAATTCTGGGAGGCAAAGAAATGAAAACGATCATCGCAGGCTCAAGAGATATTGAAGACTGCTTGCTCGTCGAAAAGGCGTGCGCCGAATGCGGGTGGGAAATGGCAGGAATGTGCAGGGGGCGTGCATTGTGAAGGAGATAACGAGATGACTTTGAAACAATTAAATATCGCCACGAACATCGCCTACGAGGCGCACCGAAACCAATTCCGGCGCGACGGGAAGACGCCGTACATCGAGCATGTTAAATCGGTTGTGGGAAGGTTGCGTGGCCAGCCGAACGAGGTGATTGCGACCGCTTGGCTGCATGACGTGCTGGAGGATTCAGACTGGATGCCGAGTGACCTAGAGAAGGCTGGCATTTGCAGAGAGGTGGTTCACGCCGTTGTCACGCTGACGCACACCAAAGCCTGCAAGTACGAATCATACCTGCAACTCATTTCTGAGGAGCCAATCGCCAGAACCGTAAAGATCGCTGACATGCTGTCAAACCTGGCCGACAATCCGACTGATAAGCAGATTCGGAAATACGCCAAAGGGCTTCTGATGTTGGTGCCCGAGTCGTGAACCTCCTGCCTGAGAACCTTGAGGAGTGCGACCTGTGCCACGACCTGTATCCGATACGGTTCGTGAAAATTCAAGAGGGCGGTCAAATCCTGTGCCGCAAGTGCGCTGAAGGCGATTTAAGCCATCCTGACAAATCCGACCATCCAAGGCTCGACCGAGAGCGAAAAGCCTCGTAATCGTCAAATGCGTAAGAAAGCGATAGGCTGTGGTAATCGAGGTGGAATACAGTAGTGGCAACATCGGGTTTATGGGCTGTAAGCGATATGGCGCACTTATGGTCTAAAACCGTTAGAAAAAGTGGGTTTGATTTCTGGCACCAACATCCTCGCCTAAATCCTCGTTTTAATTGACCACCAGCGGTTTAAATGGCTCATCTTATGAGTCATAGGGATGGAAAATAATCAACGTTCACATGGCTGTGAGTTGAGAAAGGGGTCCCATATAAGCAAACTCGCGACCCCACCGGCCACCCCGCGACATCCCCATGGCGTCAAGGTCGGCTCTGGGATCGCTGGCAAGTCGGCATGAAAAGCAATCAATAGCAGGATAGCGGATTTACTAAGCGCAAGCTTGTGGTATTCAACAAGTGTTTAACCTAGTGAATAGAGGCGAAAGTGTCTAAAAATAGGACATACATAGCAGTGCGAGGTATAGTCCAGAGCGGGACAACGACGAATCTCGACTAACTGGCTCGACTTTCAATCATAAGTAACTCACTAATGTTACCAGGGTTTGTCTCATTGCGTCTCGCTGGCGAGGCATTAACCAGCTTGTGTCTCAAGAATCATCCCCTTATTCGCTGGATCGCAAGCTCACCTCTCGGCCTAGATGGTTTACCGCTTAGACTTGTCGCTTAGGTGAGCCGTGGTAAGAATTGAACGCTAGAATACGCTCCAGAGTCGCTACGCTCCAATATACTCGCCTGCTTACACCTTGTCAAATCTGTCACTGATGACACGAAGTTTTTTGAGCAATCTCCCTTTTGTGTCGTATTGGTCAAATAATTCTTACGCAGCATTCCACTGTCTTTATTGCGTATTCGCGCTGACATACACTTTTCCTTCGTTTCACTGTTGACACGTAGTCTTTTTGGTATACTATGGCAGTGTGAATGCTAAATACTTCCTTTCCCAAGCTGGGCGGGAATTGTGTCCTTTAGACGGCTCAAAGGCGCAATGTCTCGCGCAAGTCCGGTATATCGCCAAGCAAGAATTGAAACGAGCAAAGGCAAAATACGGCGATGCGTATTTGCACAAGCTCGGCGATGGTTCTTATTCAATCACCCTTGGCAGCGATCGCCGTTCGTCGCTGTGGACTTCCGTCTCTCTTGTCTCGCAATCTTAACCCTAACCCTATCAGCCAATGAAAACTTTTACAGATAACGACGTTCAGCCGCACGGATGTATTGCCGGTGCGGGTTCACTCGTAGCAGATCGCAGCGAATTGATTCATGCGCCCACAGGCTGGCAACGTGCGGGTTTACAAGAGACTTATACGGGATATGGCGCACGGCTCAATACTGGCCTTAAAATCAATTTTAACGGCAAGGAATACCGCCTGTATGCGACTTGTTACGGCAATGCCTCAAGTGTCTGGTTTAAGGTGAAGGGGCGTAAAATTTTCGTGAATTAACGGCCTTTACACTCAGGCGCACAAGCGGCGTCTGACTGTGAATGCCGAAAACTTTACCTTTCCCCGTGCTCAGGCTTTAGGCCGAATGGCCGGGCATTCACACTGTGCGCGGGGGATTTTTTAACATGAATGCGCCTATCGGAAAAATCCACGGTCGAGACTGTTTTTTTACAAATGCAAGCTACAACTGCCCATCTTTGCAGTTATATGGCTATTCCACAGAACGCGCACTAAGTCGCGCCATTGCGAGGCGGCAACGCATCTTGAACGCGCAGCATGAATTGTGTGTTGCGTATTCGGACCATCTGTCACGCCAAATTCACGGCTCTTAACCCTTCCCTTAACCGTATACCAATTGCCATACCATGAAAACAACAATTGCAATCAAACCCGCTTCTTTCGGATCGGTCTCAACTTCCACACTCAAAACTGAGCACTTGCTTTCCGCGTTCATTTCCGAACTGGAATGGCAGCTACAGCGCAATGGAGAATTTTTTAGCCAGCCTGAAAACTTTACCTTGCGTGACAAACTCAACGCGATTGTGGGTGAAGCTCAAGACTGCTTTGCCGAGAATGGCGAAACGATTGATCCTGATAAGGAGGACATTGCCAGCGAGCTTGTAAACGAGACTTTCCCCGATACGTTTTCGGAATACTTCGCACCTGCCTATTCTTATTTCGGCGCACATTGTGGCGATGGGGCAGACTTCGGCTACTGGCCAATTGACATTGAGGAAATCAAAGAGCAAGTCGAATTCTGCTCAAGCAGGAGCCAGGAATACCCGGACGATGATTTTACCGGGGAATGGCTACACATAAACGAGCGTGGAAACTGCACGCTTTATGTACGGGACGAAACCGGCAAGGACGTTGAAATTTGGGGCTTAGTCTAACTGATTTTTAACCCCACAACCACAGAAAAACATGAAAGCAATTCAACCGAGTCGAAATAAACACCAATGGGCACGGCATGCCGTAAAGTCTGTTGACTGTCGCAAGCGGGATTTGGTGTTTCGCATTACCAATTGGATGAGCGACAAGGATGAGCCAGCGTACGACGTGGAGTGTTACGTCGGCGGGGTGTATGACTGGCATCAATCACAATCCTTCACGATGCACGCCCTAAAGACCGAATCGGCTTGCAAAACTGCCGCGATTGCGTTTGTGCAGGCTCAAGTTACCAAGCTGCTTTGATCGGCCCGCCAGTTGCCAAAACTGGCCTCCTCTCAGTTCTCGACAAGAGCCGAGGATTGAGAGCAGAATAACAAAAAAAACCAAGCGGAGCCAGCTTGTAAAATTCGGCGAAAAGTAAAATGAAAAATACAGCAATAAAAGACCTAAACGGGGACGCAATAGACATTAAGCCAGTGAATATGGACTGGTCAAGCGGGTATGCGGAAACGTGGGATTTCCACGCAGCTTGCCGTTGTGAAAAATGCGGCACGCTATTGACTGGCACCCGTGGCGGTGAATCTCACAAAAGCATTGATCCAGAAAGCGAGTGTGACGGGTACGTTGAATCAAACGAAGGG
>Ga0068855_100003462_pt1 | contig 19315 bp, 14 predicted proteins | sample KBSCornC52_FD_66592 | JGI IMG/M metagenome (GOLD analysis project Ga0068855, IMG submission 66592) | Corn rhizosphere microbial communities from Kellogg Biological Station, Michigan, USA - KBS Corn C5-2 | ecosystem: Host-associated > Plants > Roots > Rhizosphere > Soil ...
GCCGCCGCCACGGCGATGGCGCCCCTGCTCGACGCTCTGCCCGAGCCGTTGATGCATGGCGTCGGGCCGATGCCGCACGCGGCGATTCAGGGCGCCTTCGATGCGCTGTATCCGGCAGGCGACCAGTGGTACTGGCGCGCGGATTTCGTCAAGGAGATTCCGGACGAGGCCGTGAAGCTTCACGCGAAGTTCGGCTCGGCGCTGCCGACCCCGAAGTCGACGATGCACATGTATCCGATCGACGGCGCCGCGCACGATGTCGGACCGCACGACACGGCATGGAGCTATCGCGACGCGACGTATGCATCCGTGTTTGCCGGCGTCGATCCCGATCCGGCGAACGCCGACGCGATCCGGCGCTGGAGCATCGATTACTTCGAGGCGCTGCATCCGTACTCGGCCGGCGGCGCGTACGTGAACATGATGATGGACGAAGGTCAGGACCGAGTGAAGGCGAGCTACCGCGGCAACTACGACCGACTCGTCGAGGTCAAGCGGCAGTACGACCCTGACAACTTCTTCCACGTCAACCAGAACATCGTTCCCTAGACAGCCAGCTAGCCTTTCCCCGTGCGCATTCTCGTCACCGGCGGCGCCGGGTTCATCGGCTCGCACTTCGCGCGTCGCCGCGCGGCAGCCGGAGATGACGTCGTCGTGTTCGACAAGCTCACGTATGCGGGCAACCTCGCCAACCTGCACGGTGTCGCTCACGACTTCCGGGGCGGGGACATCGTCGACCCGGCCGGAGTCGCTGCGGCAGCCCGCGGCTGCGACGCAATCGTCAACTTCGCAGCCGAGACGCACGTCGACCGCTCGATCAGCGACGGCGCGGATTTCCTGCGCACGAACATCATCGGCGTGAACACGCTGCTCGAGGAGGCACGCGCGTCGGAGGTCCGCCTCGTCCACGTCTCGACCGACGAGGTGTACGGCGACCTGCCGCCGGGACGCTCGTCGAGCGAGGACGATCCGTTGCATCCCTCCAGTCCGTACTCCGCGGCCAAGGCCGGAGGCGACTTGCTCGTGCTCTCGTACGTGCGCACGCACGGCGTCGATGCCCTCGTCACACGCGGTTCGAACACGTACGGCCCGAACCAGTATCCGGAGAAGCTTCTGTCGCTCTTCATCACAAACGCGCTCGACGGTGAGCGGCTGCCCCTGTACGGCGACGGGCGTCAGGTCCGCGACTGGCTCTACGTCGAGGACCATTGCGCAGGGATCGATGTTGCGCTGCGCGAAGGCGCCGCGGGTGAGATCTACAACATCGGTGGCGGCGAAGAGGTCGAGAACAGAGAGATCACCAGGCGCGTGCTCGAGTTGACCGGTACCGATGAGTCACTCATTCGTTCCGTCGACGACCGGCCGGGTCACGACCGCCGCTACTCGCTCGAGTCGGCGAAGCTCGACTCGCTCGGCTGGAAGAAGCAGTGGTCGCTGGCGGAAGGGCTGCCGGCAACGGTCGAGTGGTACCGAGAAAATCGCCACTGGTGGGAAGTGATCAAGCACTCGGACAGTTTTCGCGCGTACTACGAACGGCAGTACGCATCACTGCTCGCCGATTAGCGTCTTTTCGCGCTAACAAAGACCTCAGATTGCATTGCTACCGTGGACCGGTGCTCCGTCGCGCCCTGCTGTTGACCTCGCTTGCGCTGCTCGGGCTCGCGGGAGCGGCTTCAGCGAGGCTTGTGGCTGACCCCACCGACACGACGCCGATCGCCGGCGGCCCGACCGCGGTGACGACGACCGGTCCTGAAACGACGACCGGTCCGGTCTTCACGACGACCACCGCTTCGACGACGGTCGGTTCGACGACGAAGCCCGTGACGACGAACCGTGTGGCGACGACCACCACCACCTCGGCTACGACGACCACCGCCGTGCCGAAGCTGGCCGAGAGCGCGTCGGCAAGCACGCTCGTGATCAGCGGCCACGGTTGGGGCCACGCGATCGGCATGGCGCAGTGGGGCGCCGACGGATATGCCCGGCATGGCTGGGATTACCGCCACATCCTCGCGCACTACTACCAGGGCACGACGGTTGCAGTTGGGCCTTCGCCGACCGTGCGCGTGCTGCTCGTCGACGGCGCACGGCGGACGGCGCTCACGTCCGACTCTCCCTGGAAGGTCGTCGACCGCGCCGGCACCACCGTGTCACTCCCGGCCGGAACGGTGAAAGTCGCGGCCGACCTCGTCGTCTCGGGTCAAACCCTCGTCTCGCCGCTGACGTTCTCGCCCGGTGCGACGCCGCTCCGCGTTGGAGGAGCCGCATATCACGGTCAGCTACAGGTCGTCTCCACCGGTTCGAAGCTTCAGGTTGTGAACACACTTGGGCTCGAGTCGTACGTGCTCGGTGTCGTCGGGCGCGAGATGCCGTCGTCGTGGCCGGCGGCCGCACTCGAGACACAGGCGGTCGCCGCGCGTTCCTATGCGCTCGCGGAGCTGGAGAACGTCGTCACCGCGCGTGCGTATGACCTGTACAACGACGATCGCAGCCAGGTGTACGGCGGGATCGGGGCCGAGTCGCCCTCTGTGACCGCCGCGGTACATGCAACCGCGCGGCAGGTCGTTCTCTACAACGGCAAGGTTGCGACCACGTACTTCTCGTCCAGCTCGGGCGGACGGACAGTCTCGGCCGGCGAGGCGTGGGGCAAGCCCATCCCCTATCTCGTCTCCGTTGCCGATCCCTACGACACGTTGTCGCCGTACCACGACTGGGGGCCGGTGCTGGTCGACGCGCGGAAGGCCGCTGCGGCGCTGAAGGTGCCGGGTGCGCTCGAATCGCTCACGCTTACGCCGAGCCCGTCCGGTCGCGTGGGAAGCGTGAATGCGGTCGGCACGAAGGGCAACGTGACCTTGACCGCCGCGGCGGTACGCACGGCGCTCGGGTTGCGCTCGACCTGGTTCAGCATCGGGTGGCTTGCGCTGACTCCGCCCGCGGTGCCGCTTTCGTATGGCGGCACAGCGTCGCTCACGGGTGTTGCGCGCGGGGTTCAAGGCGTCTCGCTGGAGGCGAAGGGCGCCGACGGCACGTGGCAGACGGTCTCGCCGGTCACCCCCGCGGCCGACGGCTCGTTCAGCGTCACGATCAAGCCTCAGGCGACGACGCTGTACCGCCTGGCCGCTGGAGACATTCGCGCGGCTCTCCTCAATGTGGCGGTGGCGCCGCTCGTATCGGCAAGCCTCGGCGCGGGCATGGTTCAGGGGAGCATGAAACCCGCGCTCTCGGGCGCGGCGGTGCAGATCCAGCGCCAGGACGGCGTCGGGTGGACGACGGTTGCGACCGGGACGACCGACGTCAGCGGCGCGTTTGCCGTGAGCGCGGCGCTCTCACCCGGCGCGTACCGCGTACGCTGTGCTCCGGGACGCGGGCTCTCGCCCGGCGTCTCGCAGCCGGTTCTGCAAACGTGAACAGGACTTTCTTCTGCGTGGTCGCCGCGGCCCTCGCCGTACCGGCACTCGCGCTCGCCTTTCCGAACACCGAGCCGCTCGCATCGCACCAGTGGTACCTGGTGCAAGATCACGCCTGGACCTTCTGGCCTCAGCAGCCGCCGCTGAAGCCCGTCAAGGTCGCCGTGATCGACTCCGGGATCGATGATGGCCACCCGGAGTTCGCCGGCCGGATCGCCGCCGGGCGCTCCTTCGTCGCCGGCAGCAGCTGGCAGCGCGACACCGACGGCCACGGCACGTTCGTGGCGGGCCTGATCGCCGCCGATCCGGGCAATGGCAAGGGCATCGCCGGGCTCGCGTTCAACGCGCAGCTGCTGATCGCGAAGGTCGTCCAGCCCGACGGCAACGTCTACCTGCCCGGCGAGGTCGCAGCGATCAAATGGGCAGTGGGAGCAGGCGCGCAGGTGATCAACCTCAGCCTTGGCGGGGGGCGCGATCCGCAAGACCTTCGCAACGACTATTTCTCGCCCGCGGAGCGCGATGCGATCGAGTACGCAGTGTCGAAAGGCGTGGTCGTGGTCGCGGCCGTCGGCAATGGGACCGAGTCGCCTGCGATTCCATGGCCCTACGCGGACTATCCGGCTGCGCTGCCGCACGTACTCGGCGTGAGCGCGTTGCGCCAGAACGGCTCGGTCCCGGATTACTCGAATCGCGACCGGGTGTTCGTCGACATGGCGGCGCCCGGCGACGAGATGTTCTCCACGATCCCCCGCAACCTCGTCGATGCAACGACACAGCCCGACTGCGCCGGCCAGCCGTACTCGAATTGCGGTCCCCCGGAATTTCGCGTCGCGATCGGAACCTCGTTCGCCGCGCCGCAGGTCGCGGCCGCAGCGGCACTCTTGCTCGGCGTGGATCCCAGGCTCTCCGCCGATCAGGTCGTGTGGCTGCTCGAGCGCTCGGCGCGGGACGTGAATGCAGCGACCGGGTGCTCGAAGTGCCCCGCGGGCCGGGATTCGCTCACCGGCTGGGGAAGGCTCGACGTGCAGACCGCGCTGACCTGGCTCAGAAACGGCGTCAAGCTGCCGCAACCCGACCGGTACGAGCCCAACGACAACGCCGGAAAGCAGGCGCATCCGTTCGGGCCACCGCGCACGATCACCGCCTCACTGGATTACTGGGACGATCCGATCGACGTCTACTCGATCAACTTGCGCAAGGGGCACCACGTGTACGTACGGCTTTCGCCCTCGGTGCGCCGGTCGATCGGTCTCGTGCTCTGGAATCCCGGAACGCCGACCGTGCAGGGCGAGGCGGCGGTGCTTCCCGATCGCGCCGCCACGGCCGTAGCGGTCGGCGGCCAGCAGCGCTTGGCGTTCCTGGTGCCGAAGACCGGCACGTACTACCTCGAGGTGGAGTTCGATCCGCCTGCGCAAGGCCGCATCAGCTACTCGCTCTCTGTGGCGACGACGTAATTGCTTCTGAAAAGGTGCCAGAGGTAGAGCTCTGGCACCGTCAACAATTAGAGCAACTCATCGGCGGAAACCTCACGCAGCACCCGCGCCGGGTTGCCGACGACGAGCATCCGCGCCGGAACGTCCCTGGTCACGACCGCACCCGCGCCGACGAAGGCCTCCTCACCGATTTCGATTCCGGGGCACAGGACGGCGCCGCCGCCGATGCGCGCCCCGCGGCGGATCGTCGGCCCAGCGATCAAGTCGTGCCGCTGCTCGGTGCGGCCCATGAAGTTGTCGTTCGTCGTCACCACCCGCGGGGCGATGAACACGTTGTCTTCGAGCGTCGAGTACGCGGTGATGTAGGCATCCGCCTGAATCTTCGTCAGTGCGCCGATCGTCGTGTCGTTCTCGATCAGCGAGCCGCGGCCGACGACAACGTCGTCGCCGATCGTGACGCGTTCGCGTATGCACGACTGGTCGCCGAGAATCACGCGCTCGCCGATCTTCGAACCGGCGAAGACGACTGCGCCCGTCGAGACGATCGTGCCGTCACCGATCTCCGACGGCGGGAGGGGGTCGCGTTTTGCCGTCGAGCGTGGAGAGAGTGTCGGCTGCTTGCCGACGACCGCGTGCTCGAGCACCTTCACGCCCTCACCGAGCACCGTGCCCGGATAGACCACCGCTGTTTCGTGAATCTCAGCCACGCAGCGACTCCGTCAGCCGCTCGAGCGCGCGCACGACCTGCAGGCCGTCGCGCGCCTCGGTGCCGTCGCCACCCTCACTGACGAGTCGCAGGAAGTGCTGCAGCTCGAGCCGCAGCGGCTCGTCGTTGGGGATCTTCGGGCTGAAGATGTCGCCCGTGCGCGTCTGCCACTCGCCGTAGCTCTGCGCGGGCTGCTCGGGAGCCTTGTCGTAGATCGTCACCTTGCGGTCGAGCTCCATGTCGTCGAAGACGGCCATCTTGTCGCGGCCGACGACAGTGATCTTGCGCATCTTGTGCGGATCGAGCCACGAGAGGTGGAGATGCGCGATCTTGCCGCTGGGGAAGCGCAGGTAGCAGAAGACGACGTCCTCGACGCCTGGGGTGAGGAACGCGTTCCCATGTGCCCACGCTTCCGACGGCTCCTCGTCGACGAGGTACAGGATCACCGAGAGATCGTGGACGCCGAGCGACCACAACGCATTCTCGTCCTTGCGGATCGTGCCGAGGTTCTGCCGGTTCCCGTAGATGCAGAGCACCTCGCCGAGATCGCCCGAGTCGACCAGCTCCTTCAGCTTGAGCACGCCCGGGTGGTAGAGCAGCAGGTGGCCGGGCATCAGCACGAGGCTCCGCTCCTCGGCGACCTGCACGAGCTCCTCCATCTCGCCGGCCCGCATTGCCGGCGGCTTTTCGACGAAGACGTGCTTGCCGGCCTGGAGCGCCCGCAGTGCAAGGGCGTAGTGCGTGGGCACAGGGGTTGCGATCACGACCGCGTCGACGGCCGGATCGGCGAGGATGTCCCCGAACTCGCGAGTGGCGCGCGCATTCGGGAAGCGGCGTGCAAAGAGATCGAGCCGTTCTGCCGACGCGTCGGAGATCCAGGTGAGCTCTGCAAGCTCGTCGATGTTGCGGACGAGGTTTGCTCCCCAGGCGCCGAGCCCGACCTGGCCGACGTTGATCAGAGCTTCCACACCTTTTCGCTCTGGAGATCCTTCGTGGCGTTGCGGAAGTCGACGACGACCTTGGCGCGGCTGACCATCTCGGCATAGTCGATCGCCGAATGAGCCGTGACGATCGCGACGCAGTCGTACGATTCCGGCTCGAGTGCAGCCGAGCTCATGCCCTCGAACTCCGGCACGTGCGGGTCGTGGTAGGCGACATCGGCGCCCGCGGTACGCAGCAGCTCGACCAGCTTTTCGGCCGGCGTCTCGCGCGTGTCGCCGATGTTCGCTTTGTAGGCGACACCGAGGATCAGGATCCGCGACCCGGAGATCGATTTCTGCAGCCCGTGGTTCATCGCCTGGGAAATCACCGAGCGGCAGAAGTACGGCATGTTGTTGTTCACTTCGCCGGCGAGCTCGATGAACCGTGTCGCGAAGTCGTACTCGCGCGCTTTCCAGGCGAGGTAGTACGGGTCGAGCGGGATGCAATGGCCGCCGAGGCCGGGGCCGGGCTGGAACGGCATGAATCCGAACGGCTTTGTCGCCGCGGCGCCGGTCACCTCCCACACGTCGATGTTCATCCGGTCGCAGAGCTGCGCGAGCTCGTTGACAAGCGCGATGTTGACCGAGCGGAAGATGTTCTCGAGCAGCTTGGTCAGCTCGGCCGCTTCGGGCGTCGAGACGGTGTGGATCGTGTCGACGGCGCCGCGATACACCGCCGCCGCCGCTTCGGTCGAGGCGGCGTTGATTCCGCCGAGTACCTTCGGCGTCGTTTTCGTCGTCCAGTCGGTGCGACCCGGATCGACGCGCTCGGGTGACATCGCCAGGTGGAAGTCCACGCCGGCCTTGAGCCCGCTGCGTTCCTCGAGGATCGGCTGCACGATCTCGCGCGTCGTGCCGGGGTACGTCGTCGACTCGAGCACCACGATCTGGCCGGGTTGGAGGACTTGCCCGATCGCGTGTGAGGCCTGCTCGACGTAGGAGAGATCGGGCTCGCGCTGCTTCGTCAACGGCGTGGGCAGTGCGATCAGGATCGCTGCTGCGTGCTTCAGCTGCTCGTAATCGGTGCTCGCGACGATCCGGCCCGCCGTGACGTGCGGCTCGAGCTGCTCGGACGGCACGTCGATGATGTGGCTCTCACCGCGATTGAGCGCTGCGACCAGGTCAGGGAGGACATCGATGAGTACCACGCGTTGGCCCGCGTCCGCGAAGGCCTGGGCGAGCGGCACGCCGACATAACCGGCGCCGATGACGGCAACGTCGTAATTCACGGCTGGTTAGCGTACAGAGCGGTTGCAATGCGCTCGCTCGCGTGGCCATCGCCGTAGAGCTGCGGCGCATCCGCCGGGAACTCGGCGTGCGTCAAGACGTAGCCAAGGCTCGACGGATCGTCCGGATCGACGAGCGTGTTCGCACCGGACGCGACGGTGTCGACCCATTCCGTGCCCTTGCGAAGCGTCACGCACGGAATTCCGAGCCAGTACGCCTCCTTCTGCATCCCGCCTGAGTCGGTGACGACACGGGTCGCCCCGCGGAGGAGGGCGAGCAGCTCGAGGTACCCCTGCGGATCGATCGCCTCGATGTCGGGCGAGAGCCGGATGCCGTTCTCGTCGAGCACGTGGCGCGTGCGCGGGTGGACGGGAAAGACAAACGTCCAACCGGTGCCGTTGAGCTCGGAGATCAACCGGCGTAGACGGTCGGGCTCGGTGTTCGACGCACGGTGGATCGTGAGCAGCGCGTAGGGCTGCTGACGCTGCTGCGCCAGCCGGTCGGCGATCGGCACGAAAAGGTCGAGTGCGTCGCGCATGACGTCGCCGACGATCTCGCGCCGTCCGCGGACGCCTTCCGACTCGAGCTGCGCCGCGGAGCGCTCGTCCGGGCAGAGAAGGAGCGCCGCCATTTGGTCGACGGCAATCCGGTTTCGTTCCTCCGGCATCGCCGGGTCGAAGCTGCGCAGGCCGGCCTCCACGTGAGCGACCGGCGTCGCACCGGCTGCCAGCGCACCTGCGAGCGTCGAGTTCGTGTCGCCGTAGACGAGCACCCAGTCGGGGCGCTCCTGCTCGACCGCGTTTCGGATACCCGGGAGCATCGACACGGGATCGGAGCGGCGGACGTCGAGGCTATAACGCGGTTCGGCGAGCCCGAGCTCGTCGAAGAAGACCTGCGACAGCTCAGGGTCGTAGTGCTGGCCCGTGTGCAGGACGACCTCGTCGATCCCGGCGTCGCGGAGGGCCACAGAGAGAGGCGCCGACTTGATGAACTGCGGCCGGTTCCCGACCACTGAAAGCACCCTCATCCTGGCGCTAGACTACGCGCGCCCTGCGGGCCGTTAGCTCAGTTGGTAGAGCAGGGGACTCTTAATCCCAAGGTCGAAGGTTCGAATCCTTCACGGCCCATGTCAAAGTCCGCTGCGTTGATCCTGATCATGGCTGCCGCGCTCGCGCTGGGCGGAGCAGGGCGCGCGGACGTCGCCGTCGGCGTCAATGACGACGCGGGCAGAGACGTAACCCAGGCCGGCTGGTTCTACGCGACGGCGGGCGCCGAAGGCCTCCAGAACGATTCGATCACCTTGCGATGGGACGACAGCTCGCCGACGACGGTGCCCGATCAGGAGGGAGTGCAACGCGCGCTTGACCTTGCGGCGTCGAGCGGCGTGTCGATCGAGTTCGACCTGTTCCCGTTGCACTCGCAGATCTTCACGGGCGCAGCCGGCTGCACGAGCTCGACCGACCCCGAAGGCTGCGGCGACACCGCGAAGATCCAGCAGTTCGCAGCCTGGACGGGTCAGGTCGCGGCGATGTTCCCGACCGTGCATCAGTTCATCGTGATGAACGAGTGCAATCAGCCCCTGTTCGTGAATCCCCAGTGGGATCAGAGCGGCCTGAATCAATCCGCCGAGATCTGCGGGCGGGCGCTCGTCGCGTCCTACGACGTCCTCAAGGCCGTGAACAGCGAGAGCTTCGTGTGGGGCGTCGGGCTCTCGCCGCGTGGCAACGACAACCCGGCTGCCGCGAGCAACTCGTCGACAACGCCCGTGACGTTCCTGCACGACCTCGGTGCCTGGTTCCACGCGTTCGTCGCGAAGACCGGCCGGACGAAGCCGTTGATGGACGGGCTCGACTACCACCCCTATCCGATCCCTCAGTCGCTGCCCTTCTCGCAGGGCTACGCAACGCCGAGCGAGGCGACCGTCTCGAACCTGCCGCGGATCTACCAGGCGTTCTACGACGGCTTCAGCGGGACGCCGCAGCGGACGATCGGTCAGCAGGCCGGTGGCGGCTTGCCGGTAAGCCTGAACGAGGTTGGTATCCAGACGGACTCGACCGGACATTTCGGTTACGTCGGGACCGAGAGCGGCGCGAATGCCGCGGGCGGGGTGATCGGCCAGTTCGCCACCGAGAGCTACCAGGCGACCTGGTACTCGCAGATGCTCGACCTGCTCGCCTGCGACCCGAATGTGAAGATCGTCAACATCTACCACCTGATCGACGAGGCGGGCCTGGCGGGGTGGCAGAGCGGCCTGTACTACGCCGACCGCACGGCGAAGTCGTCTGCCGCCGTCGTTCACGACTGGATCGCAAACACCGCCGGTGTTTGTCGCGGGTCCCTTCACCCCTGGACGCCGGCCGGACTTGCCGGAACGATCCAGTCTGCTGCGCCGCCGCCGGCGAGCCGCGAACGGATCGTCGTCGCGACGGGCGGGCGACTGCGCATCTTCGACGCCGCCTCACACAAACTGCGACGGGTCCTCGCGCCGTTCGGCCTCGGCTACACGGGACCGATTTCGGTCGCGCTCGGTGCCGTCAACCGCGACGACGTCACGGACTTCGCGGTCGCCGAGGGCCAAGGCAACGCCGCCGTCGCGAAGGTCCTCGACGGGAAGACGGGCAAAACGATCGCTTCCTATTTCCCGTTCCCAGGCGCGTTTCGAGGCGGCGTCACGGTTGCGCTCGCCGACGTTACCGGTGACGGCAGGGCGGACCTGATCGTCGGCAGCGGCCCCGGCATGGCGACACAGGTAAAGGTCTATGACAGTGCGACTCGCAAGCTCGTCACCACATTCTCACCCTTCACGCCTTCCTTCCGCGGCGGCGTGACGGTGGCGGGGATCGACGTCAATGCGGATCGGAAAGCGGACGTCGTCGTCGGATCTGGTCCGGGCACGACGGCGACGGTGGAGGTGTTCGACGGCGCGACGAATGCGCTGCTCGACTCGTTCGCCCCCTTTACGACCTTCCGCGGCGGCGTGACCGTCGCGGCTGCGTCGCTGAATGGCAAGGCGGACGTGATCGTCGGCTCCGGCCCGGGCACGGCGGCGGTCGTGCGGGCGTTCGCCTTCAAGACTCACGCACGGCTCTGGTCGCTCGGCGCTTTCTCGTCGAGCTTCGACGGCGGCGCTGCGATCGCAGCCGGTGTTCTCGCCGACCCCTCCGGGCCGGCAGTCGTCGTCGGTCCCGGGGCGGGAGGCGGGTCCCAGATCAAAGTCCTCGACGGAACGACTCACGCGTTGCTCGCCTCATTCCTCGGCGCACCCGGCTCCGCGGCCGTGTCGGTCGCCGCCGGCTGATCCGCTCCCTCGCGCCGTTGACACCGGGGCAGGCGATGCCCAGAATCGCCTGATGCGGGGTCTTCTGCCGGCCGTCCTGGTTTTCGGCGCGCTGCTCGTGGGTTCGGCGGCCGGCCCGGCCCGGGCGGACGTCACCCCCGGGTTCTTCATCAACGACGTGACGGTGCCCGAGGTCGACGGAATCCAGAACGTCCCCGTCTTCCTCACGTCTCCCGCCCCGTCGACCGGCGCCGCGATCTTCTACACGACCTTCGACGGTACCGCGACGGGACTTCCCGGCGGCATCTTCCCGATCGACTACGTTCAGAGCACCGGAGTGGTGTTCATCCCGCCGGGGCAGGCGGTCGGCTACATCCCCGTTCAGATCGTCACCGACGGGATCGACGAGTACGACGAGACATTCTTCATCCAGGCCACACCGGAGTTCGGCGCTTTCCCGATCGACCCGTTCGCGCAGGTGACGATCGTTGACCTGGACCAGCCGCCGACTGTCGGGTTCAGCGAGAACCCGAGCATCACGGAGGGTGACTCCGGGACGCAGAGCGTCGTCCTGCACGCCGTGCTCAGCCGAAAGTCCGAGAAGGACGTCGAGGTCGACGTCCAGACGGTCGATGGGACAGCGACCGGTGGGACGGCGTCGCCGGCTGACTACGCCACCACCACGCGTCACCTCATCTTCGATCACGGGGCCACGTCGCGCGATGTGTCTGTGAATGTCTTCGGCGACACGAACATCGAGCCGACGGAGACGTTCCAGGTGAAGCTCCTCAACCCGCAGAACGTCCTGCTCGACCCGGTGCACCGGAACGCGACGGTGACGATCGTCAACGACGACGACGTGACGCCGCCCGTGATTGCGGCCAAGGCCACAGTAAACGTCTTGGCGACGTTCGCGCCGGTCACGGTCCTCTATCTCTCGCCGACCGCGGTCGACGCAGTCGACGGGCCGGTCGCGGTCACCTGTTCGCCGAAGAGCGGCTCCGCGTTCCCCTTCGGGACCTCGCTCGTGTCGTGTCAGGCGCAGGACCGCTCGGGGAACGTCGCCTACTCGAGCTTCTTCGTGGTGGTGCAGTTCCCGGTGCTGACGCTCGGCGCGGTGACCAACCCGGGCAACCTCGACACCAAGCTCGCGGCGGTGTCGCCCGGGCAACGTGTTCGGGTGACGGCGGGAGGGTTCGCCGAGGGCTCGGAGGTCACGCTCACCTTCATCGACGGGGCCGGTGCCGAGCTGGATGACGGAACGGCGATCGCCGGCCCGGACGGCCGCATCGACGCGCGGCCGAAGATTCCGGACGATGCGGCAATCGGAGCCGGCCAGATGACCGCTCATGGTCTCGCGCCGGACGGCAGCGAGCTCGTTCGCGCCTGGGCGTTGACCGTGCGCGACTGAGTGCATCACGCGGCACTCGCTTGCAGTGGCATCGCCAACGGCCGGGCTTCGGAGGGGCTCGCTGACCTGAGCCCCTCCGGCGCGCCGGTGTTTACCGCGTGTTGAGTGGATGGACGAGCGGGTTCGTGCCCGAGAAGAGCCCTGACGGGTTCGGGTACCACAACCAGACGTGCATCGTGACCAGGTTCGGGTGCCAGAAGCCGAAGGCTGCCCCGGATCCCGGCGCGGTCTTCGGACAGGCATCCTGCGACGTCGCGGGAACGAACGTCCCGTCCGCGTAGTGACAGGCCGCGCCGAACGCGCCGTAGTGCGCGCCCGGCAGGGGCGGTGTCTTCGGCATCTTCGGGAACACCCACTCGAGCGCGCCGAGCTGCCACGCCGTCCCGTTCCTGACGTAGACCAGGATCGGCGGCTTCGTCACGTCGAAGCCCGTGATCTTCGGATTCATGAAGTGGTAGCCCATGTCCGGGATCATCTTCGTGATGATCTGGTAGCCGCCGGCTTTGGCGGCGCTGAGACTGGTGGCGTACTTGGCGGTCGCGAGCCGCGCCTGGGTGAGCCTGGCGGCAAGCGACTGCGACACTGCGGCCGGCGCCGACGTGCCGGCGGCGCCGCCGGACGCCAAGCTTGCGGCGCCCGAGACGGCGACAGCGAGCAAGGCGGAGATCAGCATGACTCTGCGCATTGGTTCCTCCTAGAAGCGGGAATAGGGATATGGATCGAGCACGCGAACCGACGTGATCGAGTCGATCGGGAGGTCGTTACGGGCAGCGCTCCTCCGGATCGCCTCCGGGCTCACAGCCTCGTACATGCAGAACGACTTCTTGCCGTCCTCACTGACGTAGGACTGAAGCCAGGTGACGTCGTCGCCGTTCCGATCGATGATCTGGCGACACCGGTCAGGCGTGTCTGGTCCGACGTCCCAGGTTCGGGAAAACGTTCGCTCGACGATGTAGCGCGGCATCGCGTCGAAGGTAAGGCCGCGAGGCGGCGCGGACATCGGTAGCGCTACCCATTTTGGGAGCCGCGGCTACTGATCTTGGGCGAACAGCCCCAGGCGCTCCGCCTCGGCCGCTGCCTGGACGCGCGTACGCACCTGGAGCTTGCGCAGGATTGCCGAGACGTGATGGTTGACGGTCTTCTCGGAGACGAAGAGGCGTTCGGCGATCTCGCCATTGCGCAATCCTTGGGCGACGAGCTCGAGCACCTGAACCTCTCGCATGGTCAAGCCGGCTGGATTGTCCCGCGTCGCCGGACGTGGACCGCGCGGCACACCGCGAGCCCCGCGTCTGCGCAAGCGCTGGGCGACGATTGCCGCCGCAGGATGTGCGCCAAGGCTTTGCAGGTCCTCGAAGGAGCGGCGAAGGGCATGTTCGTCGCCGGCGCCGCCGAGCGCGAGCGCCGCTTCGTACGGCGAGAGCCAGAGGTCCAGACCTCGCTCGCCGCAGTATTCGAGACCCGGCTCGAGATAGCGGTCACCGTCGGCGTAAGCGCGACCGCGAGGACGCCACCACGTCAATGCGACGAACGCTCTTCCAGCATGTTCCTCGAGGCCTGCGCGCTGCGCGAGTTCGAGACATCGCTCGATCTTCGCGGCGCCTACCCCTGCAAGGAGATCAGTCGTTGCGATGTTGATCAGCGCGTAGACGGAGCTCTCGTCGTCGTTCAACTGCCGTGCGAGTTCCAGCGCTCGCTCGCCCCAGACGAGCGTGCCGTCGATGTCTTCCGCGTTCATATAGAGGTGGGACACGTTGCAGTAGGCCATTGCAAGCTCCCGTCCTGGGTGAAGCGTCTCGAGTACCGCTACCGCCTCCCGCCCCAGTTCCATCGCTTCCTGGTTGCGACCCAGATAGCGAAGCAACCGAGAGAGCGACCGGAGTGAGTCTCCTTCCCCGCGGTGGTCGACGAGCTGCCTGTGGCACTCGATCGCACGCTCCTGCGAATCGATCGCCGCCTCGAAGTCTCCGATCAGATAGCTCGCGTACGCGGCGCGTTCGAGCAGCTCGACCTTCGGTTTCAGCTCGAGGCCGTCCGCGAATCGCAGCGCCCTCGCATACTGCGCCGCAGCCTCACGGGCTGCTCCCAGTGACGCCGCGCGCGCCCCTGCCGCGGGGGCGAACTGCAGAACCGCACGCGAGTCGCCTGCGCGCTCGGCGTGATGCGCGATCCGGGCGAGGTCCGAAGTACCGCCCGGCGCCGCTTCGAGGGCAGCCAGCACCGTACGGTGAAGAGCGAGCTTCCGGTTCGGCGCGAGCGATTCCTCGATCGCGAGACGGGCGAGCTCGTGGCGAAAGCCCACGCCTCCCGTCACCTCGACGAGCATGCCCGACAACAAGCACTCGTCGAGACAGTCGAGATCGTCCCCGGACAGCGACTCGAGCAGCCAGAGCTCCGCCTGCGGCGGGACGACCGCAACGGCTTCGACGAGCGTCCGTCCACCACGGGTCAATCGCCCGGCTCGGGCAAGCACGGCATGCCTGACCGTTTCGGGGATCTCGCGTCCGGCAGCGAGTGCCTCCGTGACGAAGAACGGATTGCCGGCCGTCTTGCGATAGAGCTCGCCTGCATCGACGCCCGCGGGCTTGGCGAGCTCGGCGACGGCCGTCTCGGAGAGCGGGTGTATTTTCAACCGGCTCACTGCTGCGCTTGTCGCGAGCTCCCCGAGCACCAACCTGAGAGGGTGCTCTCGCCCGAGCTCGTCGTCGCGGTAGCTCACGAGCACGTACACGGGAACTGCCTCGATCCGCCGAACGAGCAGCATCAGCACGTCGAGGGTGGCCTCGTCTGCCCAGTGTGCGTCCTCGATCACTAGGACCGTCGGAACGGAAGCCTTCAGCTCACGCGCGAGCGCTCCAAGGACTTCGTGCGGCCTCGCCCCACTCTCGACGAGCGCTTCGAGCTCCCCACCGGTCGTGTCCGCGACGTCGAGCAGCGGCCCCAGTGGACGTGGTGTGAACAGAGCGTCGCACGCACCCCACAAGATGCGCGCCGATCCGAGCGGCCGTTCGCAGAAATGTCTCAGGAGCGCCGTCTTGCCAACGCCCGCCTCGCCGCCGATGAGCACGAGGCGTCCTTCCCGCTCCCGTTGGACGTCCGCCAGAAGCTCGGCGAGGATCGACAGCTCACGGTCGCGCTCGAAGAGATCGCTGACTGTGGTGTGATGTGGTTCCATCAGCCGAGTGCGTCGTGGAAGCGAGGCGCGGCCGCCGTCCGCTCGAGCCGTTCGAAGTGCTCGGCTGTGTATGCGGCGAAGTCGAACTCGAGCTCCGAGAGCGTCTCCTGAACGGCGCCCCACATCGCTTCGCGGAAGTCGGACATGAAGCGCATCAGGACGTGCTCGGGCGGGTCGTCCTCTACGATCGGGAGACCGTTGTTGACAGCGAAGTTCGCGAAGTCGAAGGCGGGGTCGCCCATCCCTGCGTACTCCCAGTCGAGCAGCCAGAGCCGCGTGCCGTCGTTGATGAAGTTCGCAGGGAGCAAATCGTTGTGGCAGGGAACGAGTGGACGGGCGCCCAGGCGGGCCTCGATCCGCCCGGCGAGCTCGTGGGCCCAGTCGTACTTCGCGGGGCGAGCGAGCTCGCCGTAGGCCTCGACGACGCGGAAGCTGTCGAAGCGGCCCGGGATCGGGGGCCCCGCGTGCAGGCGGCGGAGCATAGCGAGCGCCTCCTCCAGGTCGATCCGCCCGGGCTCGCCTTCGACGAAGCGGGTGATCAGGAAGCCTTCCGGCTCGAGGAAGTCGACGACCTCCGGCCCGATCCCGAGCGTCGCGGCGTTGACCGACGCGGCGTGTTCCATCGTGCGATCGATCCCGAGCCGGCTCGTGTCGTTGCCGCCGATCCTCAGCACAAACGACTCGCCGCCTGCCGTGAGCTTGAAGTTGCGGTTCGTGATCCCGCCGCCGAGGCGCTCGATCTTCATGCGCGAATGCGACTCCCGTCGGGGTCGAAGAGCGGCTCGACCGCGATCGCGCCGCCGACCCATTCGCCGAAGATCTCCACCTCGACGTGCCGTCCGGGCTCGGCGCGATCGGCGGGCAGGTAGGCGTAGGCGATCGAGCGCTCGACCGTGTAGCCGTAGCCGCCGCTCGTGACGCGGCCGACCGATTCGCCCTCGACGCGCACCGGTTCGGAGCCGAGCGCGACTGCGCGTGGGTCGCCGAGCGTCACGCAGCAGAGGCGCCGTTCCGGCTGTTGCGTCGCGAGCAACGCCTCGCGGCCGATGAAGTCACCCTTGTCGAGCTTGACCGCGAACTGCGTTCCCGCTTCCAACGGCGTGTCATCGGGCGTGATGTCGGAGCTCCAGACGCGGTAGCCCTTCTCGAGCCGCAGCGAGTCGATCGCCTTGTAGCCGCCCGCGACGAGGCCATGTTCACGGCCGGCGTTCCAGATTGCATCCCAGAGCGCGAGGCCCTGATCGAACGCGCAGTACAGTTCCCACCCGAGCTCGCCGACGTAGGTGACGCGCATCGCATTGCACGCGATGTCGCCGACGGTGAGGTCGCGGGCGTGCATGTACGGGAAGTCGAGCGGCGTCGTCGTCAGGGGCTGGAGAATCTCACGTGCCTTCGGGCCCCAGAGGCCGAGGCACGCATACCCCGAGGTGACATCCTCGACCGCGACACCGTCGGGCGCGTGCTCGCGGATCCACGCGAGGTCGTGCTGGCCGAACGCGGTGCCCGTAACGATCCGAAACCGCTCGTCGCTGAGCCGCGTGACCGTGAAGTCGCACTCGATCCCGCCGCGCGCGTTCAGCATCGAGGTGTACGTGATCGCGCCGACGTCGCGGACGACGCGGTTCGCGCACAGGTACTCGAGGAAGTCGCCGGCCCCTTCGCCGGACACTTCGATCTTCGCGAAAGACGTCTCGTCGAACAACGCAGCAGTCTCGCGGCAGGCGACGTGCTCGGCGCCGATCGCGGGCGACCACAGCCGTCCGGCCCAGCCACGCGGGCGGAGCGACTCGTCGCCGCGCGCAGCGTTCGGCTCGAACCAGTTCGCACGTTCCCAGCCCGACTTCTCCCCGAACGCCGCGCCGAGCTCCTGCAGACGTGCATAGGTGGGGGAGACGAGCAGCGGCCTGCCCGCCTGTCGTTCGTGCCCGGGGTATTTCACGTCGTAGTAGGTCGAGTACACCTCGGTCGTACGGGTGAGCGTGTACTCGCGCGAGAGGTAGTTGCGGCCGAAGCGGCGCGAGTCCATGTGCCAGGCATCGAGCGACGGCGTGCCGTCGATGATCCACTCGGCGACGAGCTGCCCCAGCCCGCCCGCGCCGGCGAGCCCGTGCGCGCAGAAGCCGGCCGCCGTCCAGAAGCCGTGCACGTCGGTGGGGCCGAGGATGAACTCGCCGTCGGGCGTGAACGCCTCCGGGCCGTTGATCAGCTTGATCACTTCCGCATCGGCGAGCGCCGGCACGCGGACGACGGCGTTCTCCATCAGCTCCTCGAACCGCGGCCAGTCTTCCGCAAGCAGCTTGCCGTTGAAATCGGGCGGGATGCCGTCGAGTGACCACGGCGCCGGGTTGCGCTCGTAGCCGCCCATGATCAATCCGCCCGACTCCGGCCGGAAGTAGACGAGTAGCGACGGATCGCGCATCGTCGGCATCTCGCTGGGCAGACCTGACGGCTTCGTGATCAGGTACTCGTGCGCCATCGGCACGATCGGCACGTTCACGCCCGCTAGCGCTCCGAGCTCCTGCGCGAACATTCCGCCCGCGTTGACGACGACTTCGGCCTCGATCGCGCCCTTGTCGGTGACGACGCCCGTGACGCGGTTGTTGTGCGTCGTGATCGCGGTCACACGCGTCGAGGTGTAGAGCTCGGCGCCGCCGAGTCGTGCGCCCGCGGCGAGTGCGAACGTGAGCTGCGAGGGGTCGATGTAGCCGTCGGTGGGAAGGTAGGCCGCGCCGACGACGCCGTCGGTCGACATCGGGGGAAACATCGCCTGCGCCTCGGCGCCGCTGATCAGCTCCAACGGCAGGCCGAACGTCTTTGCCCAGCCCGACTGGCGCTGGAGCTCCTCCAGCCGCTCCTCCGAGGAGGCGAGCCGTAGTGACCCGACCTCGCGCCAGCCGGTTTCGAGCCCGACTTCGTCGCCGAGCGTGCGATAGAGCTCGACCGAGTTCATCATCATCTTGGTCAGGCTGAGCGATCCGCGCAGCTGCCCGACGAGCCCGGCCGAGTGAAACGTCGAGCCGCTGGTCAGCTCGGCCCGCTCGACGAGCACGACGTCATGCCAGCCGAGCCGGGTCAGCCAGTAGAGGATCGAGCAGCCGCCGACGCCGCCGCCGATCACGACGACACGGGTGCGGTCTTTCACTCAGGTGTGACGTACGCCGCGGTGAGCCCGCCGTCGACGAGGAACGTCGATCCGGTCACGTACGACGACTCATCGCTGGCGAGGAAGAGCGCGCCGTTGACGATTTCGCGCGGCGTCCCGAGCCGTCCCGTCGGCCAGTGGATCCGGCGGCGCTCGAGTGCCGCCGGGTTGTCGCCGAAGATGTTGAGCAGGAGCGGCGTCTCGACCGGGCCCGGGCAGAGCGCATTCACGCGGATCCCCTCGCGCGCGAACTGGACGGCCAGCTCCCGGCTCAACGCAAGCACCGCCCCCTTGGATGCCGTGTAGGAGATCTGCGAGGTCGCGGCGCCGACGATCGCCACGAACGACGCGACGTTGATCACCGAGCCGCCGCCGCGCTTGCGCAGGTACGGGATCCCGTGCTTGCAGCAGAGGAAGACGCCCTTCGTGTTGACGTCCTGCACCCGTTGCCAGGCCTCCACCGACGTGTCGAGCACCGACGCGTCGTCGTCGGGCGAGATCCCGGCGTTGTTGTAGAGGACGTCGATCCCGCCGAAGCGCTCCGCCGTCGCGCTCATCAT
>Ga0068855_100003464_pt1 | contig 19312 bp, 12 predicted proteins | sample KBSCornC52_FD_66592 | JGI IMG/M metagenome (GOLD analysis project Ga0068855, IMG submission 66592) | Corn rhizosphere microbial communities from Kellogg Biological Station, Michigan, USA - KBS Corn C5-2 | ecosystem: Host-associated > Plants > Roots > Rhizosphere > Soil ...
CCCCACCTATGCACAGACGAACGATTCGCTCGCCGGTAAGGTCGTAAACTTCCCTTCGCGATTGTTGGGGCGGATACAGTCGAAGACGTCGACTTTGAATGCGCGGCTCACCCGCCAAACGGAAAGTTATTTGCAAAAGATGCTGCGGAAGGAGCAGCGAATGCAACAAAAATTATCCCGGGTTGACTCGTCGGCGGCGCAACGCGTGTTTGCCGGGAGTGCGGAGCGATACGCAGCATTAGGGCGGCAGATTAAAAATGATTCGGGTGGTGCGAGTCGCTCCTATACCGGCGTCTATTTGCCTTACCTGGATTCGCTGCAGGGGTCGATGGCCTTTTTGCGACAAAACCCGCAGGTGATGGCTCGTTCAGGACAGCTGGCGCAATTAGGGGATGCGGACGGCCAGATAAAGGCGTATGAGGCCAAACTGATGGATGCCGACCAGGTGAAGACGTATATTCAACAACGCAAGCAAATGATCGGGCAATATATCGAGCAACATTCCGATCTGAAAGGCTTGCTGGGAAAGAGCTATGCGGGAATGAACCAGGAGGTCTATTATTACTCGCAGCAGTTGCGGGAGTATAAAGAGATGTGGACCGACCCGGACAAGTTGTTGCAAAAGGCGCTGACGCTGTTGAACCGACTACCCGCCTTCCAGGCCTTTATGAAGAACAATTCGCTTCTGGGAAATCTCTTCAGTGTACCGGGGAATTATGGGACAGCGCAGGGACTATCGGGATTGCAGACCCGGGAACAGGTGGCGCAGCTTGTCCAAAACCAGGTAGGCGCGGGCGGCGCGGCAGGCGCAACCGCCTTGCAGTCCAATCTGCAATCGGCCGAAACGCAGCTGGATAATTATAAGAGCAAGCTGAGTCAGTTGGGATCCGGCAATGGCGACATGGACATCCCCAATTTCAAGCCGAACGATCAGAAGATAAAGACGTTCTGGCGGCGACTCGAGTACGGCATGAATTTTCAGACGACGCATAACAATTACTATTTCCCGATGGTGACGGATTTCGGGCTGTCGCTTGGTTATAAGCTGGGTCATAATAATGTGATCGGGGTAGGCGCAAGCTACAAGCTCGGCTGGGGCAACGGGATCCAGCATATTTCCTTTACGAGTGAAGGAGTTGGCCTTCGCAGCTGGCTTGAGATAGGGATAAAAGGCAGCTTCAGCGCGACAGGAGGTTTTGAATACAACTATACGACACCTTTTACTTCTTACCAGCAATTAAAGCAAATAAAATACTGGACAAAAAGCGGATTGATCGGCGTAACGAAGACCGTCTCGCTAAAGAGTCGCGTGTTCAAAAAGACGTCGGTGAGCCTGCTATGGGATTTTCTCAGCTGTCAGCAGGTACCGCAGACGCAACCTATCCTCTTCCGCATAGGATATAATTTTTAACATGTAGAACCTCTATGTCATGGTAAAGCAATTTGTTATTGCGCTTATTAGCCTTGCTATTCCCGTTTTTGTTGGCGCGCAAGTACAGGATGATATTCAGAACCCGAAATTGGTTCCACCGTCACCGGATGCGGCTGCACTGGGCAAGTACGGAGAGATACCGGTGGACAAATCTACGGGGATACCTATCATTTCGGTCCCATTGTATGAGATCAAGACCCCAAGATTTACCCTGCCGGTCTCGCTGTCCTATCATGCCAGTGGCATGAAGGTGGAGGAGATATCCAGTTGGATCGGCGCGGGTTGGTCATTGAATGCGGGCGGTGTTATAACGCGGTCGGTCGTGGGATTTCCCGATGACGGGGGATACGGTTTTGTGACAAATCATGCGCAGATCAAACATGCCGCCAACATCGTGTGGCCGAATGACATCGACTATATATCGTATGTGGTCACCAAAGTGCTGGACACACAGCCCGATAATTTCTATTACAACTTCAACGGGCACGCGGGGGCATTCGTGTTCGGAGATGATGTCAAACCGCTGCTGATCCCTTACGAGCCTATCAAGATGAGCTTCGACCTTCCATCGGATAATTTCAGCGCGATCGATGAGCAGGGGAACCACTATACCTTTTCCACGCATGAAAATGTCACCAGCAGTATACCGGATATGAGCTGTGTCTCGAGCTGGTATCTGACGCAAATGGTGTCCGCCGATCTATCCGATACGATTCAGTTCGTCTATACTACGGATGCTTCGCCGACAGCGTCGTTTCCTTACAGTTTCACGCAAACGGTCAGTAATTGGGGAAGCAGCCTGACCACTTCGATGAAGCCGATGGTAAGCTCGAATGCCATCAATGATTATTATACCGTGCGGATCAGTAGCGTTCTCTTCAAGGGAGGGAAAGTGGATTTCATCGCCGCGGGCGGCCGCCTGGACGAGGGGATCATGGCCCTGGACTCGGTGATCGTCTCGAACTACAATTCTTCGACCGGACAGTATTCCCGGGTCAAGAGCTTTACGCTGCGGCACGGTTATTTCTATAGCACGCTTTCGTACCCTTCGGACCTGAGCACGAACGATGCGGACAAACACCGGCTGACACTGACGGGGGTGACGGAGAACGACATGAATAATTTGCCGGTAGGCACGTATCAATTCACCTATAACTCCGGGATGTTGCCGCAAGTGCACTCCTATGCGCAGGACTACTGGGGTTATTTTAACGGGCAGATAATGAATGAATCCTTGTTACAAACGCAGCAGATTGTCATTACCCCCGGGAACAATTTACCTCTGTATGTCGATACCATTGGTAAAGCAGCGCTTGCGGATAGAAGTATATCTCCGGATTCCATGCAGGCAGGCGTCTTGCAGCAGATCACATATCCAACCAGGGGATATACGGTATTTTCATACGAGTGCAATAAGGAGGAAGGGGTTGCCACGGCGCCTTTTACCACCACTGCCGGCGCAGTCAGCTTCCAATTACAATATGACACCGTAACTTTTACGCCGACGGGTGATGAGCTTGCAAGCGGGGCCGATATTTTTCATGTCAGGCTAAGGGAATCGAGCGATAACCCCACCTACCCGCCGGCCTATGTCCTGATAAAGCAGATCGTAAATGGGACGGCAACAGTCGTGGACAGCATTCCCGCCGACCTCAACCACAATATGGATACGCTGATAGCGCTGTCTTTGTCGGCCATCACCTATCAATTGATTGCCGTGGCACAGGGACCGAATAATCAGCAACAGGCGCCGTGGGCTGTCATTGCGACGACCTATCAGGCTCCCACGGGCGGCAATCTGATCAATATGGGCGGGCTTCGTGTAAAGTCTATCGCCAACTATAACCCCGACGGCAGCCTGGCGAATATGGACACTTATAGATACGGCAATAACGATAATTCGGGTGGAGGAGTCCAGCTGTCTTTTTCGCAGATCCACAAATTTACCCGTGAAACGGCCTGCACTTACAATCAAAACGGCGCTACCCTTGGTAACGCGACTACCTATAGTAGCGTTTCGTATTACCCGATGGCTTCCCTGAATGGTAGTTCAGTGGCCTATCCTACCGTGATTGTCTATCACGGCGACTCTTTACGTAATACTGGCAAAACAATGTATCAATATGCTATATATCCGGATAGTCTACAGATAGTGTTCGGCGGTTTCTGGGATGGGATAAGACCTACACCGGTTACCTGGAAGCATGGAGAGCCTTTATCGACTTCGTATTATCGTAACATCGGGCCGAACCTATATGCGCTTCAGCGAAATGTCTCGAACAACTTCAATATCGTGTATAAAAGACAGGCGACCGGCACGATCATTTCCTATACTCCCGAGCCGATTGTCAGCAACCCGAACGATGATTGCTCACTATTTGTCGGTCCTTACATTTATAATAATGTCGTGTATTCGGCTGGCGGAGGAGGAGGAGCCGCGGGCGTATGCTCGTGGCTGCCGGGTTATTTTTACTGGTTTGATTATCCCATCTCGAGCGGGGTTAGGACATTAACGGCGACGACGGTGACCGACTACGATTCCACAGGTACTATTCCGTTGATGACCAATACCACCCAATATTTTTACGATGATACCACCCTGTACCTGCCGACCCGGACCGTGACGACCGACAGCAAGGGGTTGACGCATACACTCTATACCTACCGGCCGCTGGATCAGCCCTCTATTAATGCGATAACTCCTTTATCGGGGAGTGCAGTCGCAGCGCTGGACACGATGGTGAACCGCAATATCCTGACGCCGGTAATTCAGCAGGCAGAATACGTGAACGGTTCTCTGACCGAGTTTTCACTGACTAACTACAACAATTGGAGCAGCAACATCACCGCCCCGCAAACGGTGCAAACACAGATGACCGGCTATCCACTGGATACCCGTTTGCAATACAACAGCTACGACGGGAATGGCAATCCCCTGGAAGTGCAAAAAGCCAACGACATGAAGGAAGTTTATCTGTGGGGATATCATGGGCTTTACCCTGTGGCAAAGATCGAAAACTCGACCTATGCCGTGGCTAGTACCTATGTTACGCAGAGCGTGTTAGATAACCCATCCAGCGATGCAGCATTGAGAAGCCAATTAGCCAATCTCCGAAATATTCCTGGGGCGTTGGTGACCACGTTTACCTACGACCCTTTAGTGGGGATGACCAGTCAGACAAACCCACAGGGCCAAACGACTTATTATGAATATGATGCGTATGGCCGGCTTGCCGACATCAAGGACACGAACGGCAATATCGTCAAGACCTATCAATATCACTATAAAGGACAATAATATGCGCAAACATTTTTATACATCGACGTTGATTCTCGCCTTCGGATTTGTTAGCTTATCCTTGTTCGGTCAGGTGACAGTCGCCGGTCCAAGCTGCGTGGTTCCCGGGACGACGTATCAATACCTCATCAATGGTCCCTGGGATTCTGCCAGTACAATGCAGGTATGCGTGACCGGTGGCCTGGTCGCAGGGAGTAATAGCACGTGCACAACAAACGGTGCGCCACATGCATCTGTCCTGGTAATTTGGGGCGCCAGCGGTTCAGGTAGTGTAACTGTCAGCTCTTCGAAAGGCTCCGGCACTATTTCGGTGAACATCACGAGCGTTCTGACGGGGGGTACTATTCCGGCTTCGGCAAGAACGCAGTCGATCGCCTACAAAGGTACGCCTTCAGTGATCGATTGTTCGACCGTTACCGGGGGCTCTTGCTCGCCTAGCTACCAATACCAATGGCAGCAATCCCGCGACCGGTTGAATTGGACCGATATTCCCGGAGCCCAGGGACTGACACTTAGCCTTGGTCAGGCCTTGGAAGAGGCGACTTTTTACAGACGAAGGGTGACTGAAACCGGGTCAGGCACGGTCGCCTATTCCGATATAGCCTTTATAGACGTGTCGGCCCCGCCGCCATCCACCTCAGTAACTCACTAAGCCTTTATCAACGCAAAAGTTCCCCGCATGTCCCCCTCTATTGCCATAAGAAAAATGATTGTTTCCAGGTTTTGGCCTGCGCTGTTGATCGCGCTCGTCGTTTCGTTCCCTGCTTCAGCCCAGGTGTCGATCAGCGGAACGACCTGTGCCAATTCAGGGACACAATATACCTATACCATCGCCGGTAACTGGAACAGCAGCACGTTCATGAGCTGGTCCATCACAGGGGCCGGCACGTTTTCGGGCAGCAGCAGCGGGACACCCTGTCCCCAGGTGCATGTGACCTGGACGGGAAGCGGTACTTTGCACGTTACATGTAGCAACCCCAGCGGCTCCGCGAGTTTAAGCGTCAGTATCTCCAGTTCGGTCACCGGCGGCACCGTTTCCCCGTCTTCACAGACCATCAATTACAATACTACGCCGGGATCTATCAGCTGTACGGCATCGATGGGCGGCAGCTGTTCTCCTTCCTATAGCTACCAATGGCAGTCCTCCGTGGACAATGTCAATTATTCCAATATTGCATCAGGTGGTACAGGGCAAAACTATTCCCCGGGGCAATTGACCCAGACTACTTATTTCCGCCGGTTTGTAACGGAAACTGTGGGCGGAACGACTGCCTATTCGACGGTGTCCACGGTGCTGGTGAATCCTCCATTGAACGGAGGCACCCTTGGCCCGGCCAGTCAGCAAATTTTCACCGGAGGGAGCCCAACTCAGATTGGAGGAGCGCCGGGTTCCGGCGGTGCATGCACCACCTATAACTACCAGTGGCAATCGAGCACCGATGGTGTCAATTTTACCAATGCCAGCGGTACCGGTCAGAATTTTACTCCACCAACGGTGGCCGGGTTGGTTTACTACCGGCGGCAGACGACCTGTACCAGTCCGCAAGGATTCGAGACCGCGAATTCAACTGTAGCGACGGTCGATATCGAGAATCATTTGGCGACGGGAACTCTTTCCCCCAGCACTATCACTATTAATGCAGGTACCAGTCCAGGGCAGATCACGGGAACGGCTTCGACCGGGGGATTCTGCAGTGGATATACCTATATCTGGTATTCCTCTCCGGACGGATCAACGTGGACGGCGGTATCCGGGGCTACAGGGGTAAGCTATACTCCCGGAAACTTGTCGCTCAACACCTATTATGAACGGGAGACGGATTGCGGCTCAGAAAAGGTTTGGAGCAATACGATCGAGGTCGTTGTTCAAACCCAATCCGGGAGCGCCACTCCTGCTTCCCAGCAGATCAATTACGGGACCAATGGTGCTACCCTGACAGTCAGCGGAATGGCAGGAGGTACAGGGACGTATAGTTACCAGTGGCAGAGTTCGCCCGATAACACCTTCAGCAGTCCAACCAATGTTGGGACGAATGCAACTACCTATACGCCGACCGCGCTTACGGCCACGACCTATTACCGGGTTCAGGTAAGCAGCGGCGGAACCTCGGCTTATAGCGCGAGTGTGGTGGTTAACGTATACCCGCAGCTGGTAGCGGGGTCGATCAGTCCATCCAGCCAGGCGATCATCACCAATACGACACCGGCAACGATGACATTATCGGGTGTATCGGGCGGAAATGGCACTTATTTCTATCAGTGGTACAGCAATGCAACCGGGAGCTATCTGGCGATCAGCGGCGCGACAGGGACCAGCTATACGCCTGGAGCGCTACCGAGTACGACCAGCTATTATGTATCGGTGACCAGCAATGGAGTAACTATGAACACGGCAACGGTGACGATCTCGGTGTATCCAACCCTGGTGAGCGGTGCGATCAGTCCTGCCAGCCAGACGATAGATTATAACACGACGGCCTCTTCGCTGACTTTATCGGGTACAACGGGTGGGAACGGTTCTTATACGTATCAGTGGTATTCGAATACGGGTGGGGGATATCAGGCGATAAACGGGGCGACTGGAGCGACGTATTCCCCGGGATCGATGGCATTTACGACCAGCTTTGAAGTAGTGGTGACGAGCATAGGGGTGAATGCAACTTCGGCTCCGGCGACCATCACGGTCTATCCGCAGTTGGTGGCTGGGACACTAACACCGGGTTATGCGACTATTACTTCCGGCATCAGTCCCGGTATGCTGACTTGTAATCCGGCAATGGGTGGACGTGGCACATATAGTTATCAATGGCAGAGCTCACCGGACGGAAATACCTGGACGAATATTAGCGGGGCGACAGGGTTGACCTATAATCCGGGCAATCCAGCGGCAACCATTTATTACCAGGTTGTGGTCAGCTCGGGCAATATAACCGCCAATAGCAATACTGGCGAGATTGTGGTAGGAAGTGTCAGCAGTGATTGGAATTATGTCCGTACCCGGAATATATCCAAACCTGGTGTGACGGATACGGTGACGGCCAATGGATTGAGCAGCACTTGGGATGTCCAGCAGACTACCCAATACTTCGATGGTCTTGGTCGGCCGATTCAGGCGGTGGCCAAGCAGGCTAGTCCGCTCGGAAAAGACATGGTGTCCATAGAAGCCTATGATGCGTTTGGGAGGGAAATGACAAAATATTTGCCTTTTACATCACCATCGAGCGATGGGAATTTCAAGACGGATCCTTTTGGCGAGCAGAACAGTTTCAATGCAACGCAATTCCCGAATGATCAGTTCTATTACGGGCAGGTCAATTTTGATCCGTCTCCGTTGACCCGACCTATGGAGGCATTTGCGGCAGGGAATAGTTGGGTGGGTAGTGATCGTGGGATATCGCTACAGTATACATTCAATACTGCTGCCGACAGCGTACAGGTCTGGAATATTGCGATGTCGCCAGGGTCGTTTCCTACGGATTCAGGGGCCTATACGGCAGGAAGATTGTATAAGAAAGTCTCGACTGATGAGCAGAGGCGCCTGATAGTGGAGTATAAGGATCTCCTTGGGCACATTATCCTCAGGAAGGTGCAGGTTGCTGGTGCACCGGCCACTGGTCATGCGGGCTGGGTATGTACGTACTATGTCTATGATGTACTTAATAATTTGCGTTTCGTAGTGCAGCCGGCTGCGGTACAGTGGCTCCAAGCCAATGGCTGGAATTTTCTAGCTGCAGGTGGAACCGGCGTGGCAGCGGAGTTTTGTTTCCGACATGAGTATGACCAGCGAAAGCGTATGATTATCAGGAAAGTCCCCGGGGCGGGTGAAGTGTGGATGATCTATGATGCGCGGGACAGATTAGTACTAAGCGAAGATTCGAATTTGCGGAGCCAGCAAAAATGGCTTTTCACCAAATTTGATGCCCTGAACAGGCCGATCGTCACCGGTTTTTATACCGATGGCACGCACGCCTCACAAAGTTCCATGCAGGCCTACTTGAACTCCTCGAATATGGCATTGTTTGAAACTTTCAACAGTGCGAACAACCCGGAATATTCGCTGAACCAAAGTTTCCCGGTGGTTAACTCGTCATCCGTACTTACCTATACCTATTACGACAGCTATTCGTACAATACCTTGTACGGATCGGGCAACAAGGATAATAGTTTTGACGGTTTTTTCGCCAGTAGCTATAGCACCGTGCCGTATCCTCAGCCGTTGACCCAATGGGCGACGCCGGCAGGCCTCGTCACCGGAGTCTGGGACGCCACGGGTCCTGGCCTATTGACGGCACTTTTTTATGATGATCATGACCGGGTGATACAAACCAAACAGTATAATATTACCGGAGGATGGGATATAGTGACCAAACAATATGATTTTTGTGGTCGGCCATTGCAATCCTATTTGCGGCACCAGAAGATGACGAATACTGCACAAACGCACTCTGTCAATTCGCGTTATAATTACGATCCAATTGGAAGGATGAGATCGGTTTATAAGAACTTGGACAATGCCTCCGCTGATCAGTTGATCGATAGCATACAGTACAACGAATTGGGACAGCTGAGCGCCAAATATTTGGGGAAGACTCCTTCAACGGGTGAACCTTTGGATAGCTTGGTTTACAGCTACAACATCCGAAGCTGGTTAACGGGCATCAACAAAAATTATTTAGGCGGTACAACGACGAATTATTTCGGGATGGAGCTGGCCTATGACAACCCAAGTAGCATTACTGGTACTACCTACCTTCAATCCGATTACAATGGTAACATTGCGGGGACTATCTGGAAGAGTGCTGGAGACGGTGTGGATAGAAAATACGATTTCAGCTATGACAACTTGAACCGGCTGACCGCGGCGGCCTACCTGGATAACAAAAATGGAAGCGGTTGGAACACTGGTTCTATGGACTTTTCAGTGAATAACTTAAGCTACGATGCTAATGGGAACATTTTATCTATGAACCAGAGGGGTTTCAAAATTGGCAATCCCACGGCCTTGATCGATTCGCTTACTTATTCGTATCAGTTCAATGGGAGTGTATACACCAACAAGCTTTCACAAGTGAACGATGCTATGAATGATACGGCCAGCCTGCTCGGCGATTTTCATTATAAAGGGACGAAACAGTCCAGTGACTACGCCTACGACGGGAACGGCAATTTGGTAGTGGACAACAATAAGAATATTGACTATATTGCCTACAACTATCTGGACCTGCCGCAGCAGGTACATTTAAAAGGAAAAGGTAGTACTTTTTACACCTATAATGCTTCCGGAAACGAGATTCAGAAGCAAACAATTGACAGTGTATCGGGTATTGCGACAACTACGTTGTATTTGAGCGGTTTCCAATATCAGCGCCGAGCCCCAATTGCAAATCCATCTTCGGGCAACGATACGCTCCAAATGGTAGGACATGAGGAAGGGAGGGCTCGGTGGGCATTTCATAAACATGTTGCCGGGGATACGGTATACGCATGGGAATATGACTTTGTAGAGAAAGATCATTTGGGTAATACCCGCGTGATGCTTACGCAGGAGAAGGATACGGCGCAATACCTGGCGTCGATGGAAGCGGCCTATCGCAGTACGGAGAACGCACTGTTCTATAATATCCCCGCGACCTCCTATGCCCGGAGCAACGTATCCGGCTATCCCGTGGATCATACTTTCACCAATCCCAATGACAGCGTGGCCCGTACCAATGGAAGTGGTCCGAAGGAAGGACCTGCGATCATTTTGAAGGTAATGGCCGGTGACAAAGTGGATCTCGGGGTGCAGTATTACTATAACTCGATGACGAATACCAATGGGCCCAACCTGTCACCTTCCGATCTGCTGAATTCGTTGGCATCGGGATTGGTGGCGATCACGGGCACGACACACGGCACTTTTAGTACACTGGACAATACGAGCACGAGCCCGTTGCTGGGTGCGCTGACTTCTTCTATCGGGAATGAGACGGGTGCGGGTACGACTAAACCCCAGGCCTACGTGAATTGGGTGTTATTGGACAATCAGTTCAATTACGTCAGCGGGAGCAGCGGGGCTTTGCAGGTGGCTGCGGCGGGTACGCAGTCGAATGGAACATTGCAGCCGCCGCTGGCAATGACGGGCATTCCTATGACGAAAAGCGGATTTTTGTATATTTATGTGAGCAATGCAACACCGGGCTGGGATGTATTTTTTGATAACCTAAGTGTTAGGACTTATGCAGGGCCAATGCTGGAAGAAAATCATTACTACCCCTTTGGACTAACTATGGCGGGGATTAGCGACATGGCAGTGAAAACGCAATACGCACAGAATAAATACCGTTATAACGGAAAGGAACTTCAGAATCAGGAATTTTCTGATGGAAGTAGCCTGGAACTCTATGATTTTAGCGCCAGAATGCAGGATCCCCAACTAGGGCGTTTCCATATGATTGATCCCCACGCTGAACGGTATAACAATTCTTCGCCTTATGCATTTGTTCTGAATAACCCCATCCTTTCAAATGACCCCACCGGCCAGGATGCACACCTGGAAGGTCTTGCCGCGCAGATGTTTTTGCGGGAATTGCAAAATGCTCAGTTGAGTGTAGACCAGATGGAAATTATTGCAGATGATATCAGTGAAGAAGTGGAGGGTCATTTACCGGACAAACCGGGTGCCCTCTATACTTCCCCAGATGCAGCAGCCTTTGGATGGGGAAGGCTTTACGGGGCAACTGCCAATGGTCAGAATAATGAGTTGTCCTCTGCCATTTATTCGATAAAGGTTGGTAATCAAACCTTCTATTCTTTTACAGCATTTGAAACTGCCGATGTCGATAAAGACCCGCAATCAACTTCTCCCGGCATAGAACATTTTCAAAATGAATCCAACTTGATCCCTAAAGGAGGAAAGATCATTGGAGATATTCATTCGCATGGTAAATATGACGAAAATCACCCGGAAAATCTTACTTTTTCAAGATATGGAGCTGGCAGGGTAGCATACTTTTATGACGAAGATCTAATGGCCAAATATCCGCAGTATATATACTATTTGTATAATGCGGCCGGGAATATAATAGCCAGAAAGAATGATGACCCAGCTAATACCGATCCTAGTCGTCAATTTGGGAATTCTAACGAGCTCATTGCTACGGGAATGCCTTGGGATCAAAAAGCGAAAGAAAAGGGCAAACTTAAGTTTGGGCCGTATACCGGGCCACCGAAACTTGGACCGGATTTCATAAATATTTCAAACGGAAGTATATATCCAGTAGATCCGAAAACGTTCAAGCCATGAGGTTACTGATTTAAATTCATAATCATAATATTGAATTGATATGCTAATTCGACATTTGTTTGCATGTGTTATTTTCCTCCTGTCTTGCCTGGTCAGTAAGTCTCAAGATTCGACTTTTATTCGTGAAATCCCTGTTGAACACTATGCCAGTGGACGACCAGAAGTATTTGAGACCATTTTTGCACTAAGAGACTCCTTGCAATTGGACACTCTGGAAAACGGGTATGATTCATTGCAGATCCGATTCTGGTTGGCTAATCGATCTATGAAGCAACAAGTCATCATTCTGAAATACCGTAATGGCAGATCCCTGGCCTATTCTGCTATCTTCACACCGCATTTAAGCGAAAACAGGGATTCAATAAGATACATTGATAGAGCGATCGGACAGATTCGACCAAAAGTCGGCTGGAGCACTATTTGGGACAGTTTGTTCAATTTACGGGTGATGAGCCTGCCACATTTTGAAAAAATAAAAGGTTATCCAATTCCGCATGATGCAGCGTCACTGACAATTGAAGTGGCAACTCCCCATTTATATCGGCAATACGGGTACTATTCTCCTTACTCGGCAGCCGAAAAAATTCCGGAGGCGGCAAAAGTAATTCGGATGCTTCAATTGATCGAAAGGTATTTCGGTATTAAACTGATTGACGGATTTATAAAGCGTTAATGCCTATATAGATTATTAGAAACTCAGCGACCACGCAACCCATGGAATTTGGATTTCGGAAGAAAGGGATGAAAAAAATGAAAAAGAATTCGTTGGTATTATTATTGATTCTTATTAGTTTCAATTGCTCTTTCGGGCAAAGCCCTAAGTGTGAAGTACTAAAGGCGTTACTTCAGCATAAAGGTGCAGAAAAATTGTGGCTCTTGGATGAATATCCAAACACTCCAATTGTATTTGTTGACTTGAAACATTTTTTTCGACTTGTTCAACGAGCGACTATCATCACCGAAAGGTTGAAATAACGCATGATTCTGTTTACTTGAATAGCAAAGGTGTATCCTATCTAACGATTAAAGATTTTCAAGAGCATTCTGGAAAATATAGAATTGTAGTCTTTCAACGGAACACAAATGCTCTGGTAGAGGCAGCACTTGATGAGGGCAAGGGAAATAAAATGACTGTTTCACAGTTCAAAGCGGGCCATTTTTAAGCAACGCGTTTTGAAATGGGGTGAACCCTCATTGGCAAACGATATTTTGACGGACTGGCAAATTGTGCGTCCGCCGATCAAATTGACCACTGCCCGCAGTCCCTTTTGACATTTTCAATCTGTGCTTGCTTTTTGAGCGCATAAACGCGTCGCAATCGCTCTAGCTCGCTTATTGAAAAACGATCTACCGGATAGACAATTAATTACAATTTTGTTTGTTTGCGGCGACGGGCGCCGACCTTGGGGTTGAGGATCAGGCGGGCCAAGGTCGGATTGTTGCGCATATCATTCAGCCGGTTTTCCACGATACGTTTTGCTTCTTCCTGAATTTGCTGAAAGACCTGATTGACGGCTTCCCTGGATACCTTTTTGGACGGTAGGGGATCGTCGGTATGGGCGGGCTGTGGCTCGAGTTTAACCTGGCAATGGAAGGCTTTAAGGGGCATGGGTTGGTCGGGGCTGTCGGCTGTGATGCCCGCGAATTCGCCGGATGAAAGGGCGGCGATCTTGCTGGCGGGGAGGGCCAGGTCCAGTTGCAGGCTCTGGCTGGTGGAGATGCCGCGATTGTTGCTGCTGAGTGTCGAGCGTTCCTGGAGGATCTTGCCGATGAGCTCGCTGGTAAACTTCGCGGAGTCGCCGGTGACCTGGCTGGTCAGGAGGTTTGCCGGCAAGTTGATCAGGGCTTCTGCATGATCTCGGCCGTATTCTTTACGCAACTGGTCGAGGGTCTGGATGCCCAGGACAATGCCTATTTTATGTTCCCGGCAGGTGGCTAGGGTGGTGTCCATATTCAGGCAATGGAAGCTGGGGAATTCATCGATATAAACCTGGCATGGCTCTCCGCCGGGACGGTTGATCATCTTCAGCATGCGGCTTACGAAAAGACTGACTACCGCGCCATAGATGTGTTGCCTTTGGGGATCGGATCCCAGGCAGACGATCTTTGGAGCGGCCGGATTGTTAATATCCATGCTGAAATCATCGGCGGAAAGGAGGTAGTAGAGCTTGGGTGAGACCAGGGCGAAGAGAGGGATACGGGCACTGTCGAGCTGGCCCTGCAGCTGGTCCATGACGTTGTATTGCAGTGCATCGGTGAAGGGTTGGACGAGCGTAGCAAGGTCCGGATAGGACCGGAGAACAGAGAAAAGCCGGGCGTAATCGGTGGACATCAGTTCGATGAGATGTGGCAGGGTGCAATATTTTCCGTCCTCATACAGACGCAGGAACCAGATATTAGCGGCAAAGAAGTTGACGGCGGATTCCACGAAGAATTCTCCTTGCAGTTTGGATGCACGGCGATTGATACCATAAAAAAGGGTGCGGGCGCACTCAATGGCATCCGACATGTCTTGCAGCGTTGCCGGCGCAAGGACGTTACAGCGGCTTTCGAGGGTGTCGAAGTTGAAGGAGTAGAATTTCGGGGGATTTTTCAGACGCGGCCATGCCCTTTGGAGTTCGTTATAGGTATAGCGGGTGAGGCCGTCGTATTTAAGATCGAAAACAAATATTGCCATTCCGCGTACGATAGATTGACGGATGAGCTGTTTGAAAATGTACCGGGTCTTGCCCGATCCGGGGCTGCCCATGACGATGGTGCCACGGTAGATGTCCAGGTTGATGACGTTCTCCCGCCAGCGGTTTTGAAAGCGATAGCGACCTTTCAAATGGAAGAAATTCGGATGGGACAGGAGTCGCTCTTCCTGTGGGAAGCTCTCGTTGTATTGGTTGAATAAGGCGCGTTTGGCCGGCCAGGTCAATAGACCAGTAAAGGCCCTGACGGAAGTATATAGCAGACCGAGACCGGAGGCGGTTGCAACCATATACGCGATGGTTAGCATCCTGGGATCGGCATCGAGATACAGCAGCAGGAAGCTGCCGAAATAGAGAAAGCTGCCGGTAATTAGGATTGCTAGGATCTGGCCGGGCTTGAGTTGAGGCGGAGTTTTTGTACCGATGGTTGTGCCGGCCAGGGCCAGGAAGGCCAATGCCAGGGAGGTCGCCGGATGACGGAACAGGCCTTTTGCCGCTATGCCGGCCGCAAGGCGGTCGGCGATGGGATGGGTGAGCGACCAGGTCGCGAGACCGCGGTGGCAGAAGTAATAATAATGAAGGAGGAGCAGCGCGGCGCAGCAGCAGGCTGCGAGATTGCGCAGTTCACGGAATTGATTGTCATTTGTCGGTTGCATATACTCTTTTTTTTACTGGATTGATTACATTTTTCGATGTTGTCCAAGATGCTGGTTCTGCCGGAAGGCATCAGCATCCGGGCGTGTTGGTTCGGTATGGAGGAGATTGGAGAGGACCTGGGGAACGGTGGCATTGAAGGGCGAAATTTTCGGGACCTGGTCTACCTGGAGTTTCCGATGAGCGGATTGCTGCCGGATGGCAAAGGATTTGGTGAAGGCGGCGGTCGTGTAGGCGGGGCCGAGGGTTTCGCCGGTGACAGCGGTGCGGGTACGGTGGTCAACGAATATCTGGTCGTGCGGATTTCTGCCATTATGGGGCGGCCGAACGATCTCTATGCCGTCGTTTTGCAGGTGAGAGACCAAAGTTCGCAGGGATGCCGGCTGCCGGTCAAGGGCCCAGTCGATCCGCTGGCGGATCGAGGCCAGGTGGTCGAGATGGTTGGCGCCGGGGTGGTGAAACTTATCCTTCAGGCGCGCCATGGTGGGGCGGCACGGCAGCTGAGAGGCCATTACGGGAGGGCTGATCTTGTTGCCCTGGTCATCGAGGGCGTTATAATAAATGCCATTATAGCGGTGGGTTTTGCTGCCTAAACTGCCCGTTTCGGCGATGACATTGTACCCACGGAGGATGGCATTGTATTCATGAAGGTTGGTGAAATTGTAGTGCCGGTTGACGCAGCTGAGGATGCGGTTCATAGATTCTGTGATAGGGATATCGCTATCGGGAGTAATCTTTCGAACCTCATCAGGAGAGGGAATTGCAGTTCCTTTTTTGGGTTGGGCGGGAAGCAGGTGGAATTCCTGCTCGATGGCTTTTCGGGTGGGTTCCGACAACCGGACTGCCATAAGATGGGTTTTGATCCGGCTGCCATCGTCCCGGATCAGTGAGGAAACGATATGCAGGTGTGGATGGTTGGCATCCTTGTGACGATAGACGAGATATGGCTGGTCTTCCATCCGAAGGCCCTGCATATAGCGGTCGGCTATGGCGGAGAGTTCTCCATTGGAGAGCTTTTCGGAGGGCTGAAAATTGAGCGTGGCGTGCAACATTTTAAGCTCGGAACGGGTATTCAGTTCGATGAGTCGCTGGAACCGTTCGAGCTTTTCACCGTAAGTGATGGCGTTCTTGTCCTGCAAAAAATTGTTCATGTGAATGAATTCTGCCTGGCCGTGTGCTACTTTTTTCTCATTGTAGGAAAGGACCCTGGACAGGTCCGCTGTTGGGTTTATTCTCGCAACCATAACTGATATGCTTTATTGATCGTGTCGGAAATGGTATCGATTTGCCGTAAAAGGCGCGACTTTTCCTGTTCGTTCAGGAGGATCCACTGTTGGATGTCCGGGACGGATTTGAGCGTATGAAGACGGCGGACCAACTGGTTGAAATTGCCGCCGATGACTTTTAGCTCCTTTTGTAGCTGCAGCATGTTCTTTTGGAAATCGTCGAGGGATTGATTACGGAAGTGTCTGACGACCGGTTTGGCGAGTACGGTCTTACGGACATAGTCACTGAGAGAGCTGCAAGTGGTTTGTCGTCTGAGTGTTTCGGCTGCCTTATATTCTTCCTCGCTCATGCGGATGGTTAGCCATTTTGTTCGCGCCGCTTGATTCTGTTCCATGTTCTTATCATTAGGTTTTACTGAAAATTTTTGTTGTAGCGGCCGAAAGGGTAGGAGCGTGCCACATTGGACCGTGCCACATTGGTTCTACTTGCTGTCGGTCGGGGGTAAGGGCATTTTAAGGCGATGCTGGCGTTTACGGGCGCATTTGGCAGATTGCAGCTTTCGACCGGCGATTGGGGGATTATTGGGCTCGCAGCGGCGCCTATTCGACAAATCCAGTCGTTTATGGTCGGGTAGCCGGCATAGAGAGAGCGGTGGTCGTGGCAGTTTTGCAGGGTGTGAACCGCCTGGTTGCCGAAGGCTATACCGGCCCCGTCGTTAGGCAGGAACACGTGTTTATGAATATACGGAGCGATGATCTGCTGCACCGCACGAAATGGGATGGGTGCATTGAGGATGAGGAAATCGGGGAATTCTTGGATCGGGCCGGCATAGAGAGCTGCGAAGGTCAGGAGGTCTAAGGCACTCCGGAAGATAGCAATATCCTTGGATTGATGGCAGATAAAGGTGGGTCCGAATGGTGGTACATGGAACTTCCGGTTCCGGTCAAAGAGTTCGAATCCGCCGGCATTGTCTGGGAAAGCCAGGGCATGGTAGGTATTCTTTTCCCATCGGTACCAAGCTTCGAGAAGATAGAGCCGTGCCACATCGAGGGGGATTCTGCGCTCCCATAAATAACGCTCAAGGTAAGTCGAGCGGATGGGATGGGTCTGCTCGACGGTGACTGGCGGAATATTACCGGGGCCTTCCATAGACCCTGACTGTAGCACGAGCTGTTCGAATGAGATAGGTTCCATACTTCACAGAATTATTTTCACACGGTGAAGGTAGAACGAGGCTTGGTAGCATCCAACACTTAGGCGTATTCTGTATAGGTTGTGATTGGATGTGACAAATGTCACATAATGTTTGCGCTGTTTGTAACGCGAGACCGGAGTGCTAATTTCGTATCGATAAAGAAGTGGTTCAAATTGCTATTTCATCTAAAAAATTCTGTTATGGCGAAAGTACAAATTGTTATAGACGGCGGGCCTTATCCTGAAGAGTATTCTCTTGGCTTGTTCAATCTTAAAATAGTTCCGAGAAAGGGAGAATTTATTTTCTACGACATTGGTGATTCAATGAGTTTTGAAGTAAGGCATGTCTGGCATTTCATCAACCCGAAAGCTCCCATAGAAATTCGGATTGCGCCGCTCGACGAGAAATATTTCGAGGAGGTTGGGACAGAGACGGGATTTTTCGCGTTTTACCAGACTGGAAGAAAGCCGAAACATGACTGATTATACTTAGGCGTATTCTGTATAGGTCTCGTATCGGAATGGGTTATATTTTTGGCTTGTCATTTAATTGATCATTTTAAAATTCTGATGTATGGCGGCGGTATTGGACCTAGGGGATTTGATGGATTCGTTTTTGAAATTGCGCGACCTGGACAGGAATGTGAAAGTCGATTTGCGGATTACCCGTAAGACGGGAATACTCCTGGGGATGGCGGTAGAACAAAGTTTACTTTGGACCGATCCGGCAAATTTGATGAACGGGATTATTTCGGAGGACGATCGGGCGAAGTTGAAGGAAATGGCGACCGAGATCCTGCAAAAGGCGGAGGTCGAGGAGTTCTATGGGCTGGTGAAAAAGATCGCAAAGCGATAGGGAAGATTGTTGCTTTTGGCTGAAGGCTTTTACTGAGGCAAAATGGGGTCATGAATGATCACTGATTATTGGGGTGTATAAAATCCGGCGGGAAGGGCTTGTCAGAAACGTAAACAGTTCCATTTTCGTATAGGAGGTAAGCGTGTCCTTTTTGTTCCTTGGTGATGATCAGGCACATTAGAATAATCGATTCACCGGCGGAACCTGTCCCCGTTACGGGTATGCCATCGATTTGTTTGGGATTGGAAATTTTAACCTTAAAATCTTCTGACAGCTCGACCAATATTTTCTTTAGAGGGGTATTATTCCAATTGATCGGTTTTTTTCTGGCCGTTTCTTTTTCCGGTTGTCGTGGGCCCGGACTGGCAGCAGAGGATAACGTAAATGCCAACAGCAAAGCGGTGATAAAAGGTTTAATGGTCATTCGCAACGGTTTTTGATTGGTCGGGGGACGGCAAGTGGCCGTTTATGGTTGCGGAGGTGCAATAAATATAAACCTTATCATCCAACTAAGGGTTTTTTTGAGGATTTAAAAGGCCAATATTTCTAAACCGCAGGCAGACCGCAGTATTGACGTTAATACGAATTTTTTTTGCGGTGTGTTCTATTGGGGTGGGGTGGTGGGCAAGCCAGTGAAGCGAAGGCATCCGAAAGGATGCGAAGGAGGTCCCAA
>Ga0068855_100003465_pt1 | contig 19312 bp, 18 predicted proteins | sample KBSCornC52_FD_66592 | JGI IMG/M metagenome (GOLD analysis project Ga0068855, IMG submission 66592) | Corn rhizosphere microbial communities from Kellogg Biological Station, Michigan, USA - KBS Corn C5-2 | ecosystem: Host-associated > Plants > Roots > Rhizosphere > Soil ...
CAAAACATTACATTTCGGCTTTTGGTGAACATGTGATCGGCGAAGAGGTTGAGTATGCCTTAACCAAAACTGCGGCAAAAAATAATGTAAAAGTGATTGAGTTTACTGTTGCTCCTGTGGTGGAGCAAGGCAAAGGAAAAAGTTATCATGAATGGTTCATCGAGTTTGAAGATACGCCTCAAAATATTGATCAGTTCACTGAAGAGATTGATAACAATCTTCGCGAAAAAAACGTTTATTATGATGATCTGATTGCAGGCAATATTCTTCAAAAATTAAAAATTACACCTATTCGAAAAAATGGTTTTATAGATTATATGAAATCGATCGGTAAACTTGGCGGACAAAATAAATTACCAAGATTAAGTAATGACAGAAAAATTGCAGACGAGCTTGAAACGTATAAAGAGTAATTATCTTAATCACTTCATAAAAAACAAAACTCTGAAGCGTAAACTTCAGAGCTCAACTTTTTTGGTTCCTGCACTTAGTTCTTATTGCTGATAAATATAAAAGGTTTTGTTTTCTTTTCCCGAATGATCTTTTGAATGAGGTGTGGCTTTTGAATAACTCTATACCGCTTGAGATCAAGCACTTCGTTTGCTATACAAAAGGCATCAATCCTTTCAGCCTGATAAAGAATATCTACAAGAAGTTGTACTTCATGCTCAAGTTCATCAGGATTTATCATATCCTTTTTTGTAAGCACCAGCAAGTCTCTGTTTTGGGGAGTCATAACAAGTCTGGTTACAATCGTTATAAAATAAAATCTGAAAAGAATTTCAACTCAATCATAATTTAGGACATTTACATTTACCCACATTTACATCGCTGCTATGCCTGCTTGCGCCGCATGATGATGATATTGCTGCAAGAAAAAGTAGAAAAAAAATGATTTGTTTTACCTTTCGCATTCTTAATAGTTTTAAAATTATACATTTTTTAGATAACAAAGACCTTTCACTGAATTTTGCAAAAAATATTTATTCAAAAAAAAATTTTAATTGTTCCTTTAGACTGGGGGCTTGGACATGCTACACGATGCATACCTATTATTCGCCAACTTCAAAGGATGGATTGTGAAATTATTGTGGCTTCATTTCATGAACAACTGATGTTATTGCAAAAAGAATTTCCTCACCTTTCTTTTATCTTCTTAAACGGTTATAACATAAGCTACTCAAAACAAAAACGATGGCTGCCTTTTAAAATTTTAATGCAAACGCCCAAAATTCTGTTAAGTATAAATAAGGAGCATAAGTGGTTGAGAAAAATAATTGAGCAACAAAAGATAGATGCCGTTATTTCAGATAATCGATATGGTTTATACACGTCAAAAGTACCTTGTGTCTTTATAACACATCAATTACGCATTAAAGTTCCTTTTCGATGGTTGGAGAATTTTATTCAAAATATTAATTATCGTTTTATTGATCATTATACAGAATGCTGGGTTCCCGATTTTGAGGGTGATCTGAATATAGCAGGCTCACTTTCGCATCCTTCGAAAATGCCTTCTGTCCCGATAAAATACATGGGGCCTTTGTTACGATTTGAATTGAATAATAATAAACACGAAAAAAAATATGAATATCTTTTTATTCTTTCAGGTCCTGAACCTCAAAAATCAATTTTTGAAAAAAAGATTTTGCAAATTCTTTCTCAAATAAAAGGAAGTGTAATGATTCTTAGGGGAAAACCGGGTGAAGAAGATGTAATAAATAGCTTTGAAAATTGTACAATTGTCAATCATCTTACCACCGATGAACTACAAAATATTTTAAACGAAAGCGAATTTGTCATTAGCAGATGCGGTTATACAACCGTAATGGAAATTTTATCACTTCGAAAAAAATCTATTCTTGTTCCGACACCGGGTCAAACAGAACAGGAATATTTAGCGAAGCATTTAATGCAGCAACATTGGTGTTATTCATGTGAGCAGGATGATGATCTTTTGCTTCACATTAATAAAGCGAAAGAATTTGAGTTTCGATTACCTTCTTTTAAAAATGATAATTTAAAATCTGTGATGGAGTCTTTTCTAAAAAAAATTTGATTGATCAAAATAGCTCTTCATTGCAGATAGGCGATAAAAAATTATTCCTTTAGTTTGGGATAATCGAAGAACCAAAATAATTTTTCACCTTCTTCAAAACCCTCCCACTTTTTTATATCAATCTTAATTGCGAATATGCTGCAAGTAGGCATGTCATCTACCTGCACATTGGTTAATTGATTAGCGAAAGCGGTAATTGCGGGGTTATGTGAAAAAAGCGCGATAGTATCAAAATCGTTATCTGCTTTTTTTATGGCGTTGAAAAAGCTTTCAACGCGTGGTTCATACAAATCTTCAACTTCAATAATATTTTTTTCTTTCTTATCGTATGCTTTTACAAACAGTTTGCAGGTAGTAAGAGCACGTTTTGCAGGACTTGAGTAGAAACCATCAATTTTCACTTTTTTATCGAGCAAGCGCTCCGCCATTTTGGGCGCGTCTTTTTTACCACGATCGTTAAGAGGTCTGTCAATATCATTTATTGCAGCATCGTCCCAACTGCTTTTTGCATGACGAATAAGAAGGATTTGTTTCATAATTCAAATCTACTAACGTAAATTTAAATTTAATAACCTCTTACATTCTTTCCTTCGTAATAATTAATAAATGCCTTATTCACTACGCGGTTGCCGCCAGGTGTTGGATAGTTGCCTGTAAAGTACCAATCACCCGTATTGGTTGGACAACTATCGTGAAGATCTTCGATAGTTTGATAAATTACCTCCACAGGAATCTTAACTTCTTTTGGAGTGATGAGTTGCGCAATTTTTGCAGAAATTTCTTCAGTGGTAAAAGGTTTATAAATCTGGCGAACTATATTTTCTGCATGCAATTGGTTGTTGCGTTGAAGTTCTTTTATTTTTTCATATACACATCTCAATACATCGTTCATTTCTCTTTCTTTAAGCAATTCGATAGCCGCTCTGAATGCGATAAAATCACCGAGCTTGCTCATATCAATTCCATAACAATCGGGATAGCGAATTTGCGGTGCAGATGAAACAACAATGATTTTTTGGGGATGCAATCTCGCCAGCATTCTCACAATGCTTTCTTTCAAGGTTGTTCCACGAACAATACTATCGTCGATTACCACAAGCGTGTCTTCCTCTTTTCGAACTGTTCCATACGTTATATCATAAACGTGCTGCACCATTTCGTTTCTGCCCGTGTCTTCAGTAATAAATGTTCGCAGCTTTACATCTTTGATTGCAATTTTTTCCTGTCTGATTTTCCTATTGATCATCTGTTGCAGCTTCTCTTCGTTTATATCATTTCCCCAACTTAAAATTCGTTGTATCTTGATTTGATTCAGATAATCTTCCATGCCCTTCACCAACCCATAGAATGCTACTTCAGCAGTGTTCGGAATGTATGAAAAGATAGTATTCTTCAGATCGTATTCAACCGATTCCAGAACGGCTTTGCTCAGGTGATAACCCAATGCAATTCTTTCGCGATAAATTTTTTCATCGCTGCCGCGGCTGAAATAAATTCTTTCAAAACTGCAGGCTCTTCTTTCTTTTGGTTCAAGTATCTGTTCGATCTTATAGTTGCCCGCATCATCAACGATCAATGCGGTACCCGGCATTAATTCGTGCACTTCATTTTCACCCACATTGAAAGACGTTCGTATAGATGCTCGCTCACTTGCCGCCACGATTACATCATCATTAACGTAATAATAAGCGGGGCGAATGCCATGCGCATCGCGCATTACAAAACCGTAACCGTTACCGATTAATCCTCCAACCGTATAACCGCCATCAAATAGTGGGGTTGCTTTTTTCAAAACTTGCGCAACGTCTGCTGCGTTGGGATTCAACTCATCTTCTTTTGAAAGAAAATGATGTATTACTTCCATCATCGCGGCAAGGTCGCTTTGTCTTTGAAACTCTCCGGGATCAATATTTATAAGTGCAAATAATTCTTCTGTATTTACCAAATTAAAATTCCCGGCCATTGCTAAATTTCTGCCGGGAATCAGATCTCGTTTTATAAAAGGATGGCAAAACTCTACATTATTTTTTCCTTGTGTTCCGTAACGCAAGTGACCAAGTAACAATTCGCCTAAAAATGGAACGTGACCTTTCATCAAACCGGGATATTGTTTTATATCCGGTTGATATTTTTCAAGCTCCTGTATTTCCTGTCCTATCTTAAAAAATATTTCTGCAATCGGTTGCTGAGCATTGCTGCGTGTTCTGTGTAAAAAAGGGCCGCCGGGTTCTACATGCAATTTCACCGCTGCAATACCGGCACCATCTTGCCCGCGATTGTGTTGCTTTTCCATGAGAAGGTACAGTTTATTAAGACCATACATTACTGTACCGTATTTCTGAAGGTAATATGAGAAAGGTTTTCTCAATCGAATGAATGCAAGACCGCATTCATGTTTTATTTCGTCGCTCATGTTTGCTTAAGAAGGCGCAAAGCTACAATTTATGAAGTTAATATATGGTAAATACATTTTCTTTAATGGATATTTATAATCCTAAATGATTGACTGCATTTCCGGCGCAAGGCTTTCAGCAAGCCAAAGGAATTCACCTACAAACACATCAATATTTTTTTGAAAGCCGGGATCGATCAGTTTTCCGGTCTCATCGAATTTCTTTTCAATCATTGGAATGATTAGCATGTAGGGAGAGCCGATACCGAATAGCGCGTTAACCAGTAACTGCATTTGCTGACTCGCACGCATGCCGCCCATTGCGCCATGGGAAGCAGTAACAATACCAAAAGTTTTATGAGCTTGTTTGGGAAAATGATCAAATAAATTTTTTAAAGCACCTGTATAACTGCCGTTGTATTCAGGCGATACCATAATAAAAGCGTTTGCGTCGAACATACGTTTCGCAAGCGGTTGCAACGATGCCGGCGTTCTCTCCGCACTTGTAAAAACGTCCTGGAGCAATGGAAATTCCCAATCCCGCACATCAATAATATTTATATTGTGTTCGGTTTTCTCACTCATATATTTGTGCAGGAACAAAGCCACTCTGCGCGTTGTACTCTCTTTCCTCGGGCTTCCTGAAATTATCTCGATGTTCATACGGTTTTTTCTTTTATGTACCGAACAGCAATATTTTATAGCATCGTCTGTTGCGTCGCACTCTTGTACTTTAGAAGCTGTGAGCAACAAGGTGTGTGCTTCGAGCCTTACTGCCCGCCACTCATAGCTCGGAGCTTTCACGTCTCACGTCTGTCGTCTCACGAACTTCATCATTTACCACTCACGACTTACCTAATGATTTATCGGTGCTTCAATGATAATAAACTCACTTTCCTGTTCTGTTGTAAATGTTACCGTGTCTGTTTCCCAAAATCCTATCGCGTCTCTTCTTCCTATCGTTTCATTTCCACTCTTCAATGCTCCTTCCATAACAAAAACATACACGCCTTTATTCAGCGGATTTAATTTGTATTCTATAGTGTTGTTTGTTTCAAACCAACCCAAGCTCAGTTTTGCATTCTGATTGATCCAGCAATGTTCCTGCCCTTCTTCGTTGCTTACGATTGTTTGCAGTTTGTTCTTTCGTTTGTCCTTTGGAAAAAATCTTCTTTGATAACGCGGCATCACGTTTTGCAACTTTGGCTCGATCCATATCTGTAAAAAATTTACATCTTCATCGCCCACATTATGCTCTTCATGTTTTAAACCTGAACCTGCACTCATTATCTGCACCCAATCTTTTTCAACCACTTCACTAAATCCCATTGTGTCTTTATGATTCATTTTTCCTTGCAGCATCACACTGATAATTTCCATGTTCACATGTGGATGCAAACCAAAGCCACCGCCGGGTTTCACAATATCATCATTGAATGTGATGAGTAAACCAAATCCATTTTTCAACGGGTGATAATAAGATGAAAAGCTGAACGAAAATTTGCTGATGAGCCAGCCAATGTCTTTTGTTCCTCTGTCTTCTTTGCGATGAATGATGTATTGCATAAAAAAAGTTTGAAAGTTTGATGCTTCAGCGTTTGAATGTTTCTAATTCACTGATCAAACTTTCAAACTTGCTGAATAAAGAACAGGATGTATAAGTGTGCGACGCAACTGTCGCTTAATTAATGAACTGTTGCCCGGTACATAAATATACTAATCCTTTACTCAAAATTATGCATGTTGTTCAACCGCTACTTCCTGTTTTACCAGCTCCACGTTTGCATGGATCTTAACATCCGCGCCAACAACAAACCCGCCTGTTTCTGTGACTGCATTCCACTTTAATCCATACTCGTGACGATTTACTTTTCCTTCAATTTCAAAGCCGAGCCTTGTATTACCCCAGGGATCTACAATAGTTCCATTGTAAGTTACTTTTAATTCAATTGGCTTTGTGATATCGCGAATGGTAAGGTCACCATAGAGCTTATAATCCTCGTCTGATATTTTTTTCAAACGAGTTGATTTGAAAGTGATCTTCGGATATTTTTCTGCATTGAAAAAATCATCACTTCTTAAGTGTGTATCACGCTGCTCATTACCTGTTGTAATGCTTGCTGCATACCCTTCGAATGTTACAACAGCATCTGAAAAATCTTCTTTGTTTGATTTTAAAGTAGCCTCGTATTCTGTAAACTTACCCGAAGCACTTGCGATCATCAGGTGCTTTACCTTAAATGTAACTTCTGAATGCGACTGATCAATTTTGTAGGTTGCCATAATTATTGTTTTAATTTTTGTTGATGTATTAAAATTTATTCTTCAATAAGCACTCCCATTTTACCCATCTGGTAATCGCGGAATGCCTGTAATATTTGTGTTTCATTATTCATTACAAATGGACCGTGCGATGCAACCGGTTCGTTTAAAGGTTCACCGCTGCCCACTAAAAATCTTGAATCTTCTACTGCTTGCACTCCAAAACCCGTTCCATCATTATTGAATATTGCTGCATGTTTACCTTCAACTATTTGCTCGTCATCAACATTAACTTTTCCATCGAGCAGATAAATAAATGCATTGTGAGAAACAGGGATTTTAAAGTAAAACTTTCCGTCTTTTTTCATCTCAACCGTAAAAGTGTTTACGGGGAATAATGTAGGAATAACTCCTTTCACACCATTCAATTCGCCTGCTTCAATTTGTATTGTTGCCAATCCATCTTCCGAATGAATGGTGGGTGTTTCTTCTTTTGTAAGAGGGTAATAATGTGGTTGATCCATTTTATTTTTTGCAGGGGAATTTACCCAAAGCTGGATGATCTCTTGTTTGCCACCAATCTCAGAAATATTATGAGGAGGTCTTTCACTGTGAATGATTCCCATGCCTGCGTGCATCCATTGTGTGCCGCCTGCATAGATCACACTGTCATTTCCCCTGCTGTCCCGATGATGTACACCACCTTTGAAAATAAATGTAACCGGAGAAAAACCCCTATGCGGATGTGGTCCGACACCTGTACGATCAACAGGAATATGTTGAGGAACTTTCACATCTGCATGATGTAACAAAAGAAATGGGTCAACCTGTTCAACATTTGTGGAAGGAAAAGGTTGTCTTACAGGCATTCCACCCATATCAAAAGTATGTGCGTATAATATGTTTTTTATACTTCTGTTGTCCATTGTAGTCCTCCAAAATACATGCATGTATGTACATGCATTAGTTCAAAAAAAATTTATCTTTCGTTTTTTCTTATTTCCTCAAGCAGCTTATTCAAAGCTTCCGCTGAAGTTTCCTTCATCACAATAGTATCTTCAAATACCTTATTGACTTTTCCGGTTGCCAATTCAAGTATATTAATTCCCGCTTCTGTAAGTGAAATTGCCGTTTCCCTTTTATCGTTTGGTGATGTGCTTCTTTTTACTAATTTTTTCAGTTCCAGTCTGTCTATAATCCTTGGCACATTTGAGTTTTTTTCAATCATTCTTCCGACAACGTCACGAACACACATCTGCTCCGGATGTTTCCCTTTTAATATTCTCAAAACGTTGAACTGCTCAGAAGTTAAACCATATTTTTTTAACTCTTTGCTTGTCATAGTTTTTAACCACCAGGCTGTGTACAAAATATTTAAACCAGCTTTATGCACTTCACTTCTGAACTTATTACTTTTTATTGCCTCTTCTAATTTCACTGTGCAAATGTATGTACATACATTTAATTTGAAAAGTTAAAGTTTTTGATTGAGAATTTTCTGTACCGCTGAAGAATAAATTAATGGCTTTTTGGCATCGCTCCAGGGGGCTCCTTTGGAAGGCAGATCTACACCATTTTAATTAGCATGTACATGAAGGTCTGTTGCTGCAACCGATGAATGTTCTTTCTTCTTAATCCCTTCATACGGATTTCTTCTTGGCTGTAACAACTTTGCGATAAGTCCTGTCCATCCTGTTTGGTGTGATGCACCAACGCCTCTTCCGGTATCGCCATGGAAATATTCGTAAAACAAAATGTAATTATTGAAATTCGGATCATTTTGTAGTTTTTCATTTTTGCCAAACACTGCACGCTTGCCGGTTTCATCACGAAGAAAAAGTTTTGAAAGACGTTTTGAAATTTCATCTGCAATTTCATTCAGCGTTAAATACTGTCCGCTACCTGTGGGACATTCCACTTTAAAATCATCACCATAATAATAATGAAAACGCTGCAAGCTTTCAATGATCAAAAAATTTACGGGCATCCAGATAGGTCCGCGCCAATTGCTGTTGCCACCAAACAAACCCGTGGTGCTTTCACCTGGCGTATATTTTACAGAAAATTTATTTCCATCCACCCACACTTCATACGGATGTTGTTCATGATATTTGGATAATGCCCGAATGCCGTAGTCGCTGAGAAATTCCGTTTCATCCAGCATGCGTTTCAAAATTCTTTTCATGCGATGACCACGCAACAACGAGAGCAAATGTTTTTGTATAACATTCTTTTCCTGCCATCTCGAAACAAGATTTGCAAGATCAGGACGGTTATCTAAAAACCATCTTAAACGCCCTGCAAACTCAGGCAATTCTTCAAGCAATTTATGATCAAGCACTTCAACTGCAAACAAAGGAATGAGACCAACCATGCTCCTTACTTTTAATTTCACGCTTCCATCGTTTTGCAATTTTAGCACATCATAAAAAAATTGATCTTCTTCATCCCACAAACCATAATCATCAATACCCATATTTGCCATTGCACCCGCTATGTATAAAAAGTGTTCGAAAAATTTTGTGGCCATATCCTGGTATACACCATTATGACGTGCAAGTTCAAGGGATATTCGCATCATATTTAAAGAGAACATCGCCATCCAGCTTGTACCATCTGCCTGTTCGATAAAACCGCCGGTGGGCAATGGTGCGCTGCGATCAAACACGCCGATATTATCAAGCCCCAAAAATCCTCCCTGGAAAATATTATTGCCCTGCTTGTCCTTTCTGTTTACCCACCAGGTAAAAGTCAACAATAGCTTATGAAAAACCGATTCAAGAAATGTAATGTCACCTTTGCCGTTATTATTTTTTTGATCGATCTTATATACTCGCCATGTTGCCCATGCATGCACCGGCGGATTTACATCACTGAACGCCCATTCATATGCAGGCAATTGCCCGTTGGGATGCATGTACCATTCTTTTGTTAGCAATAACAATTGATGCTTTGCAAATGATGGATCAATAAGTGCAAAAGGAATACAGTGAAAAGCGAGATCCCATGCTGCATACCACGGAAATTCCCATTTATCGGGCATTGAAATAATGTCTGCATTGTTGAGATGTTTCCAATCACGATTGCGTCCTTTCTTTCGCTGTGGTGGCGGAGGCGGTTGCGCCGGATCACCGTTCAACCATTGTTCTACATCGTAATAATAAAATTGTTTGCTCCATAACATTCCTGCAAATGCCTGACGCTGCACAGATTTTTCATCATCACTTTTGATTTCTTTTTGCAGATCATCATAAAATTCATTTGCCTCATTTAAACGATCTTCAAATATTCTGTCAAAATCTTTAAAAGCATTTGAAACATTATTGCTTTCTAATCTAAAGCGGAGTGTTATACTTGAGTTTGCATTAATAACAATATCATAATTAGCCGCCACTTTGGTTCCGCTTGCATTAATGTTTATGGCTGATTCATTTCTATACACAAGGAAATCATTAATGCCATCCTTTGTATATCTTGATTTGTTCTCAACACCATACAATCGTTTTAAATTATTTTCATTATCACAAAACAATAACGATGTGTGTGTATCAAGATGAAAAGTATAATCCCCAAGCCCCCGATGATTGATCATAATATTGCTGTCATTTGTTGACATCATTTGCGGTTTGTAATCATCATAACCCCATATCCATGAATTTCGAAACCACAGTGTTGGCAAAACATGCAGCGATGCATCTTCATTGCCGCGGTTATGCACAGTTAGCTTTATCAGGATATCATTCTCCCTTGCTTTCGCATACTCAACAAAAACATCAAAGTATTTATTGTCATTAAAAATACCGGTATCGATCAATTCAAACTCGGGTTGTTGTTTACTTCTTCTTTTATTTTCTTCTACTAACCATGCATAGGGAAACTCATGCTGCGGATACTTGTACAGCATCTTCATGTAAGAATGTGTTGGTGTAGCATCCAGATAGTAATATAACTCTTTCACATCTTCGCCATGATTGCCTTCATTGCCTGATAATCCAAAAAATCTTTCTTTAATGATCGGATCTTTTTTATTCCATAACGCCACCGCAAAACACAATAACTGCTGATCGTCACATATACCTGCAATACCTTCCTCACCCCAGCGGTATGCTTTACTTCTTGCCATATCATGTGTAGTATATTCCCATGCATCGCCATTAGAACTATAATCTTCACGTACCGTTCCCCATTGACGATCGCTTACATATGATCCCCATTTCCTCCACGTCATCACTGTTTCTCCACCCGTGGGAGAGATCTTTTGCGAATCTTTTAATCGAAGTTTTTCTGCATTCATGACTATTATTTTTTGTTGTGATCTTTTGTGCATGTGGCATCGTTTGTTGTGTCACTCACTTGTACGTTCTGAATTTTATTAAACAAAATCACCCTCTCATTCTGTTGTCTTCTACGCTAACAAATTATTTTTCGTTCTTTATTCAACAATTATTTTTGCTCATAAATTATATAAGCGCTTATATAATTGTTGTACTGTTATAAAGCCTCGCCGCCGGGGAGGCTGGAAGAGTTTTATCCATTATCCACAAACCCCGGAAATAAAGTCATTCCGCCATCAACAAACAAAGTAGTCCCATTCACATAATCTGCATCATCGCTTGCAAGCCATACGGCAGCTTTGCCGATATCTTCCACTTGGCCAATTCTTTTTTCAGGAATAAGTCTCAATAAATTTTGCAAGTGTGCTGCGGTATCCCACGCATCTTTATTTATCGGTGTTTGAATAGCGCCAGGGGCAATACTATTGACGCGAATTTTCTTTGGTGCAAATTCCTGTGCTATGCTTTTCATCATCATCATTATGCCACCTTTACTGGCTGCATAATTTGCATGTCCTGCCCAGGGGATTATCTGATGCACACTGCTCATGCAAATAATTTTCCCAATAGATTTCGATTTATTATTTACGCCTCTTCTCAAAAATTCTTTTATCGCTTCTCTTGCACACAAGAATTGCCCCGTTAAATTCACACTCAAAACAAAATTCCATTGTTCAAGTGTCATCTCTGTAAATGGCGCATCTCTCTGCAAACCTGCATTATTAATGAGAATATCAACAGTTCCGAATTGTGCAATAACTTCTGTAAACATTTGTTTCACCTGCTCTTCTTTGCTTACATCGCACTGATAACTTATTGCATGACCGCCATCGGCAGCAATTTCTCCAACAACTTGTTCAGCCATTTCTTTTGTTGATGGCATTGGATGATTCACTACAACCGTTGCGCCTGCTTTAGCAAACTCTTTCGCGCAACCCGCGCCAATGCCGCTGTTGGCACCTGTAATTATTGCGATCTGGTTTTTTAATTTTGGTTCCATCCTGGTTTTCTTTTATGGATATAATAAATTTTTCATGCCAGCGTAATCGACAGCGACCAATTGCTGTGTCGTTAAGCATTTAAAAATAAATGTGCCGTTTAATGCATGAAAACAGTTGCAGCAGGAAGATTGTAATATAAAATTACTTTAGTATTTTCTATGCAGGTGTTAATTATGCTGCACTAAAAATTCATTTCCCATAAAATATAATTGTAAAAGTAATACGGGCTCAAACGTAGTGCTGCCTTTTTTTCCAGAAAATATCGTTTGAAATTTTGTTATTGCTACGATTAGGGTTAAATAAAAATCAGTTCCTCTTATCTAATCCCCACATCAGTTTGGTGCGAAGCGTGGAAAGAAAATTGTTTTCATTAAGGCGAATAAAGCTGATAGTAAATTTTTCTCTTTTTATTGCAAGCTGAATGCTTTTATCTACAATTTCGCGACGTGCATCAAGCGCACAAATTATTTGATCGCTCCTGCTTTCCACTTCAAATGAAATGACGTTGTTATCCGGTACTACAATCGGCCGCACATTTAAATTGTGAGGGGCAACGGGAGTAATAACAAAACTTGAAGACTCAGGAAAAACAATAGGTCCGTTGCAACTCATGTTGTATCCTGTGGAACCGGTCGGTGTTGCCACGATAAGACCATCACTCCAGTAAGTGTTTAAAAATTCTCCGTTCAGGTAAGTATGAATTTTTACCATTGGAGAAATATCTCTTTTGTGAATGGCAAATTCGTTGATGGCAAATGGTGTATTACCAAACAATGACAAATTAGAATCAAGATGAATGAGCGTACGTTTATCTATCATGTAAGTGCCATTGATCAATGCATCCACAGCAGTAGTTAATTCTTCTTTGCCGATGCCCGCAAGAAATCCAAGCCTGCCGAAGTTGATACCAAGTAACGGAATATTTTTATCGCACACGAGTGTTACAGCATCGAGTATGGTGCCATCGCCGCCCAGGCTTATAAGGCAATCTATTGTATTATCAAGTTCACTTGGATGCGAAAAAAGATTGATGCCTTTTGTATTCATATCAAGTCCGTGACTTGCGAGAGAATGCAACAGCAAAATATCGATGTTGTGTTTTTGTAATTCTGTCAGAAGTAAAATCAATTGTGTTTTCAAATCATGATCAAGACCTCGGCTGTAAATGGCTACTTTCATTTATCTAATGATTGATTGATTTGTAAATTTAATTCGTTACATGAAGAGGTGTAAATTATTTTGATGAAGTGTTGAATAAAGTTCAAAGCGCTGAAGAGTGCGATCCTTCGACAAGCTCAGGATAAACCTGCCTTTGCCGGCAGTCAGGCTGCTACACTTAGTTCCATGAAAGAGGAACTTTGAACTGAGCGTAGCAAGAGACGATGCCATGAAAAACCGCAGTTGGCTTACAAAAAAATTAAGCTAAAAATCTGTACGCACATGAAAAAACAAACCGCTTTGCCCTAACTGGTTAAAGCTGTAATTGAATTTAAAAACTACATCGTAAGAAGGAATTACAAGATCAAGACCGAATGTTTCCGTATAAGTAAGTTTGTTGCAAAGCAGATTGTTGCCGGGTGTTCGGCTGTAAACATAGCCAAGATCGCCACCGGCTTTTAAATAAAAACGAAACGGAATTGATACTTCTCTTTTTGCGTTGGGTGGAGTTTTTAAAGTAATAGCAAAAATTTCATGATGCAAAGTAGCACGTCCCATTATTCCTGCAACTCCGTCCATTACATAATATTCAAGACCCCGAAGATATGCATCACCGTATCCGAAAAGTTGCTGATTAACGAACGGCTGATCAAACGGCAATTTTAATACGCCGGCACTTTGGTAAAGTATAAATGTTTGCTTGCTTAGTGGTGACGCATAAGTAGCATGATATTGCAATTGTGTAAGATTAATTTCACTACTTAATCCTCTTTTCAAAATGGTTGCATCAGCGATAACACCTTTTGACGGATAAGCGTTGTAGTTGGCATTGAAATATTGAACGCTATAAGAAAACTCGGGATAAGAAATATTGTTGCCTGCGGTAATTGGATAATAATGAGGATTAAGACTAAGGACGGTATCACTCACACTATTTTTTGTGTATGCTACTTTAAAAGCATGACGGGTTTTTATTGCAGGGCGATACAGATAAGCCACCTCTGCTCGGATGTTTTGTAATACAAAATCATTCTGTTTGTAAAAAATCTGTTTGTTATCTTCTGTTATATAATTTAATTCGCGCTGCCGGCTAAAATTGAAAGAAACACCGTATCCGTTTTTAAGCGATTTGTCTGCAAAAGGTTGCTCATATTTTAAAACAACCTGCCTGCTGTATCCGCCGATGAGGTAAATATTAAGTTTGTCGTTGCGACCTGTAACATTGTTTTGATTGAATTTAATTCCATAGTTCACGCGGTCGAGGCTCGCCTTTTGCTCAACCCACCATTGGTTGAAATTTCTGTCAACAAGTTTAAAATATGGCATAGGAAAAAAATACCACCGCTCCTTTACATCTACATTAATAAAAACAAGATTTCCCTGCTGACTTTCTATATAAACAAAAACCTGCGTGAAAAGTGCCGTATTCATTACCTGTTGCTGCGCAAGCACCAATTTTTTCTGGAGTTCACTTCGAGGCATATAATCTCCCTGGTGAAACGGAACTTCTCTTTCAATAATGTAAGGTTTTGTTCGTTTGTTACCGTGAATAGTTATGTCGGCAATTGTTATTAGCGAAGTATCGTTTACCGTTTGAGTGATTGTATTAAGCAGCGTATTTAAAGTATTAGCTGAAATGGAATCACGTTTAGCAGTTGTTTGATTTTGTGCGGTTGCAAACAGGCACACAGTACAACCTAACCACACCAATATCTGACGTTTGCAATTGTTCATTTATATCTACATTGGAAGCGGTAAAAATAGTTGTATTATGACTATTTCAGCTTTTAAAGTTCATTTAAAAAATTAAACTTGAAAAAAGTAGATGGGATCAGATCTTAAGATAGGTCATTAACAAATCATAATTTTTCCGTAACTCATTTTCATAATCCTCCTCTCCAAAATAATAACGTATTGAATATTCGTACCGTTGCAATGTAGCTATAATATCCGAAATCTCGATTTTATTCACTTTAATAGTGATGATAAAAAGACCGGTGGTGCTTTCAGTATAAGTATTTAATTGAGTAATACTCGCGTCATTGGTTTCAATTAGTCTTGATAGTTCACCAAAAGAAAAATTTCTTTTATCCATTTCAATAACAATCACTCCGCCGGGTTCCTCAATATTGAAGAAACCTGCAACAGAGCGTACCAATTTCTTCTGAGTAACTATCCCCTGAATTTCCCCGCTTTTACTTACAACGGGGATAATAGAAATATCAAATTGGCTGGCTTGTTTCAAGGCACTTAGAAAATGTTCATCGGGTAATACTGATGCGTGAATGAATTGAGATTGAAGTGAAGCCAGCATGGCGGTTTCGTCGCTATCCATCAGATCGTCCTTGCTGATAATGCCCGCAAATTTTTCTTCAACTATTACAGGGAGATGCAACACATCATAATCCTCCATCAGGTCCAATGCGAAAACAACTTTATCAAACATTGAAAGATGCGGAAATCCTGACTCTATTATCTGCGATACTAACATGATGTATTTAAGTATATAGAAGACAACAAAACTTAAGCCACCGTTGCAGCCGGATGTTTAAGTTTGGTCAGAAACTGTTCCAACAATATGTTGAATTCTCCGGGAACTTCCATCATAGGTGCGTGACCGCACTTATCGATAAAATACAATTCACTGTTGGGTATAAGCTTGTTGAATTCTTTTGCTACAAAGGGTGGGGTTATTGTATCATTGTTTCCCCAAATGAGTAATGTAGGTTGAGTGATCTGATTAATCTCTTCACCAAGATTATTGCGAATAGCGCTTTTTGCAAGGGAAATTATCTTGATCACTTTAAGCCTGTTGTTGCATAATTCATAAACTTCATCAACCAAATCCTTGGTTGCAGTACGAGGATCATAAAAAGTTAATTCTGTTTTCCGTTTTATGTACTCGTAGTCCCCGCGCTTTGGATAACTGTCACCCATTCCGTTTTCAAATAATCCCGAACTTCCTGTAAGAATAAGAGATTTTACTCTTTCCGGATGTTTAAGAACATGCAGCAGCGCCACATGACCGCCCAGCGAATTACCTAATAGATGAATATTATTATAATCTCTCGTTTCAATAAATTTATGTACATGCTTTGCTATTCCGCCTACGGTTGTATGAAACAAGTCTAAATCAAATAGCGGCAATATCGGCACTACTACTTTGTAAGAATGTTTGAAGTGCTCTATCAAGTCTTTAAAATTACTTAGTGCACCGAATAAACCATGCAGTAATATTAGAGGCTCACCCTGGCCTTCCTCTATGAACTTGAATTTTTCAATTTGTTTAACCTCGTAATTCATCGTAATTTTTTCCGTCTAAAAAACAATCAACACAAATAAAAAGAATTGAATCGATAAAACCTCATGTTTTTCTATTATTTATTGTGTTGTTCTTCTACGCTAAAATAACTTTTTTTGCTGAATAAGACATAAGCATTCAATGTAGTTATATCAGAAACCTTTTGTTGGTTTGATGATAATACGCATTTATCACAAAAGGGTATTCAGGTTTTTTTTGGAGGAAAAATCGTCTGTGTTAGAATAAAATTCATTTGATTTCGTTAAAGAATGAAAAGAATGATGTAAGAAATAAAACCATTAAAATTTATTTATTTTTCTTAAAGGATTTTTTGCATAATTATAACAATCTTAATTAAATTCTAATAGCTTGAACAGGTCAATGAAGTTACTTTTATCTTCTTTGAAATTTTTAAAAAAGAAAATTTTATTGACATTTTATTAGGGAGTTCTCAGACATAAATTGATACCTTTGCACTCCTTCAATTATTAAATTAACAAACGCATTTTAAACATCCATTATATTCTGAAAACTTAAGTAGCATGAAGAAAATTTTTATTGTGTGTAGTGTCTGTTTTTGTGCATTTACTTCCATGTCGCCTAAGACAAACGCCTTTAGTTCCGGGGATAAAAAATTTACTTCCCTTTTACCTTCAATTGAAAATGAAGCACCAGTTGTTGTAAAATGGATCGATTCTGTTTATGATGCTATTCATCTTGATTCTTTCGGGCTAAAGAAAGATATTTTTTATTTTGCCTGCAAAGGGTATGAGTATTTGTTGAGTCAAAACAAATTACAAAAACCCTCAATACTTACCATCTGCGATTACAGTCAAAGCAGCGACGGAAAACGTTTGTACGTTATAGACCTTAGTGAAGGAAAGCTGCTCTTTAATACTTATGTTTCGCATGGAAAGAATTCAGGCAATGAGTATGCTACGAGTTTTTCAAACAGGGAGGATTCTCATAAAAGCTCATTAGGTTTTATGGTAACCGGTGAAACTTATCGGGGGCACAAAGGTTACAGCATGTGTCTTGAGGGAATGGAGCCGGGCATTAATGACAATGTGCGCGAACGAAACATTGTAATGCATGGCAGTAATTACGTAAATGCAAAGCGTGCCGATGAAGGATCAAACATGGGAAGAAGTTTTGGTTGTCCCGCAGTTTCTTATGCAGAGCACAAAAAAATTATTGATGCCATAAAAGGTGGAAGCTGCTTCTTTATTTATGCTGATTACAAGTTGTATGCTTCATCTTCCAAAATTTTAAATGCAAATTTCGATTGGCCTTTAGCAATGCAGACACCGCAGCTTGAAAGCTCAACCAATTAAAATAAAATTAATCCCGAAATATGTGAATGCTTGTAGAATTTTTATTTTACAAGCATTTGTTTTTTATGGAATCGCCTGTTACTAATTAAACTATCATTTAATAATAGCTTTGCAATATCTCTCTTACAAAAATCACCATATGCCATCTATTCTCTTTGAAACAAAAGACAATATTGCGATTATTACTTTCAATCGTCCCGAGAAACTAAATGCGTTTAATCGTGAAATGGCTTTGTTGTTCCGGGAAAAACTCGACTATTGCCAAAATGATAAATCAATTCGTTGCATTTATATAACCGGCTCCGGTAAAGCTTTTTCTGCAGGCCAAGACCTTTCTGAAGTGACGGACGCAGATGCCGCAGCTATAAATAAAATATTACAGGAACAATACAATCCTATTGTTTGGAAATTACGAACACTTGAAAAACCTGTTGTTGCTGCAGTAAACGGAGTCGCTGCAGGTGCAGGCGCAAACATTGCACTTGCATGCGATATAATTTTTGCAAAGGAATCTGCGTACTTTACTCAAACTTTTTCAAAAATTGGTTTAATACCTGATAGCGGCGGAACTTATTTTCTGCCTCGCTATGTTGGTTGGCAAAAGGCAAGTGCATTAATGATGCTCGGCGATAAAATTTCTTCATCAGATGCAGAAAAAATGGGAATGCTTTACAAAGTATTTTCCGATAGTATGTTCAAAGAAGAAACGATGAAAATTGCAGAGAAGCTTTCTAAAATGCCAACAAAAAGTTTAGCGATGATAAAACATGCACTTAATTTTTCTGCAAACAACACCTTTGAAGAACAGCTAAAAGTTGAAGATGAGTATCAACAACGTGCTGCAGAAACAAAAGATTATAAAGAAGGTGTAAAGGCTTTTTTAGAAAAGCGCGAACCTGCGTTTACCGGCGAATAGCGACTTATCTTTATCATAGTTTATAACATTAAACATTCTGTCATGAGTGAGAAAGATTCTTTTGCCCGAAAGGTTGCTGAGGCAATGATGAATAAAGATTACTTCAGCCAATGGATGGGTATAAAAATTTTAGAAGTGAGTGAAAATTACAGCAGACTTCAGGTAACGCTTCGCAAAGAAATGTTGAATGGTTTTTCCATTGCTCATGGAGGAATAACGTTTGCTTTGGCAGACAGTGCTTTTGCATTTGCCTGTAACAGCGATGGAAAAATAACTGTAGCATTAGATGTCAGCATATCATTTCCTAAACCGGGTAAGGAAGGCGATACGCTTATAGCAGAAGCAAAACAAATAGCAAGAACAAATAAAACTGCTCTGTATTTAATTGAGGTAAAAAATCAAAATGATGAGTTGATTGCTTTGTTCAAGGGCACCTGTTATAAAACAGAAAAGAAATTGATTAACGAATAGAAAAAAATATTCAATAGATAAGAGCAGGACTTGAATTTATCGTATATGGAAACAAGAGACGACATCAAAAAAATTGTAGTGATC
>Ga0068855_100003468_pt1 | contig 19304 bp, 17 predicted proteins | sample KBSCornC52_FD_66592 | JGI IMG/M metagenome (GOLD analysis project Ga0068855, IMG submission 66592) | Corn rhizosphere microbial communities from Kellogg Biological Station, Michigan, USA - KBS Corn C5-2 | ecosystem: Host-associated > Plants > Roots > Rhizosphere > Soil ...
CGATCCGCACGCGTTCATCGTGTCCTATCCGGTGGCCGACGTGGACGGCGGCGTCGTGAAGCACCACTTTCACTGAGAGAGCGCGGCGGCGCGCTCATTCCGCCGTCACCGCCTCTTGGCGGCCACCAACGCGTCGTGACACGAGGTGACGGGCGCCGCGCCAGACGACACCGCGGCCGCGATGTTGCGCGCCTGCTGGACGCGCGCGTGCACGCGGGCCCAGAATCTCGCGTCGCGTCCCGCGGCGTTCGACGGCAGCCGCAGATCGGGCGCGTACGCGAGCAGGACGGCGAGTATGGCTGGATAGCAGCCGCCGCCGAGCGGCCGATCGATGTCGGTCAGGGCGCCGCCGGTGACCGCCGTCGAGAGCGCTGTCATTCCGCCAGGGCCTTGCGCATACGCGTCCGCCCCGTAATCGAGCAGCAGCGCGAGCAAATCAGCGTCGCCGCTCCCGGCCGCCATCATCAAGGCGGTGTAGCCGTTCGCGCTCAGGTTGGGATCGGCGCCATGCTCGAGCAGCAGGCGGGCGGCCTCGAGCTGACGCGTGTGCACGGCGTGGAGCAGCGGCGGCCAGCGGGCGCCGTCGCCGATCGCGTTCGGATCGGCCCCGCGATCGAGCAGCGCACGCATGCCGCTCAGATCGCCGGTCCGCGCGGCGGCGCTCAGGGGCGGAATGACGCCGGCATTGCACGCGATGAGGGAACAGGCGGCGCCGAGGGACAGCATCAAGCGAGCCATTCGCGCACCTCGTTCTGACGCGTGGCCCACGCACGGACCACGGGTAAGGCGATACGGCGGATAATATACAAAGTTCTTTATGATGTAAAGTTTTCCGCCGGGTGCGTCGGCTCCGCTTCGCCAGTCGCAGACGCGACGAGCTGATCCGCTCCGCCACATCGAAGCTCGACCTCATCTACCCGCAGGCGGTCCGCATCTTGCTCCCACTCGCATCATGCATGTCTGGCAGCAATCGACGCGCGATGTGCTCGACGACCCTCAATTCCTCGCCGTCAACGCAGCCGGCGACCCATCGGCGCGCACGCGTCTGGCGCGGCCGCGGCAAGCACCTGTAGAACATCGCGCGATCTGGAAAGGCGCCGTGGCCGGGCTGGCCGGCGGACTCGCGGCGTCGTGGACGATGAATCAGTTTCAAAGCCAGCTCTCGAAGTGGTCTTCGTCTGCCTCTTCCCCGCCGCCGCGGGAGGACGAGGACGCGACGATGAAGGCGGCGTCGGCGATCGCGCAATCTTTTGGCGATCACGCCCTCAGCAAGCGCGAGAAAGAGGTTGGCGGATCGGTTCTTCACTACGCGTTCGGCACGGCGATGGGCGCGGTTTACGGGGCGTTGACCGAAGCCTCGCCGCACAGCGCCGCCGGATGGGGCTTACCGTTCGGGGCTCTGCTCTGGCTCGGCGCTGACGAAATCGCCGTGTCGCGTCTCGGTTTATCGGGCAGCCCGACAGAGGCGCCGGCGTCGGTGCACGCCTCCGCCTTGGCGGCGCACCTCGTATACGGCTTCACGGCCGACACCGTTCGCCGTGGCGTGCGTGCCGCCCTGTGAGCCCGCGGACTTTCCTCAATGTGAGCGTCTACCGGTGAGCGCCATTCTCCGCACGAACAACAGAAACGCGACGGCTCCGGAAATCGTGATCATCACAGGCGCGTCGGCGGGGCTCGGCCGCGCGACGGCGCGCGCCTTCGCCCGGCGCGGCGCTCGCATCGGCTTGATCGCCCGCGGTCCGGACGGACTGGAAGGCGCTCGCCGCGACGTCGAATCGTCAGGCGGCACGGCGCTCGTGCTCCCCGCCGATGTCGCGTCCGCGGCGGAGGTCGAGGCCGCCGCCGAGCGCGCGGAACGCGAGCTCGGACCGATCGACATCTGGATCAACAACGCCATGACGTCGGTGTTCTCGCCGATTGCCGAGATGGAACCCGACGAGTTCAAGCGGGTCACCGAGGTCACGTATCTGGGCGTGGTGTACGGAACGCTGTCGGCGTTGCGTCGCATGCGCACGCGCGGCCGCGGCACGATCGTACAGGTCGGATCGGCGCTCGCCTACCGCAGCATCCCGCTGCAGTCGGCCTATTGCGCCGCCAAGCACGCGATTGTCGGCTTCACCGATTCGCTGCGATGTGAGTTGATTCACGACCGCAGCCCCATTCACGTGACGATGGTGCAGATGCCGGCGATGAACACGCCGCAGTTCGGCTGGGTGAAGAGCCGCCTGCCGCACAAAGCCCAGCCGGTCCCGCCAATCTATCAACCCGAAGTCGGGGCCGAGGCTATTTACTGGGCAGCGCATCATCGACGACGTGAGCTGTATGTCGGCGCGCCGACCATCGAGGCCATTGTGGGCAACATGATTGCGCCGGGCCTCTTGGACTGGTATCTCGGGCGAACCGGGTATGCGTCCCAGCAGACAGCCGAGCCCGAGGATCCCGATCGCGCCAACAATCTCTGGCATCCGGTCGCCGGCGATCACGGCGCGCACGGAACGTTCGACGATCGCGCGACCGCGCACAGCGTCGAGGAGTGGGCGGCGACGCATCGCTGGTGGCTGGGCGCGGCGCTGCTGGGTGTGGCGGCGTGCGCCTGCACGCTCGGAAGTGGAGGTCGACGGCCGCAGACGCGGTACTCGCGGGACGCCGAGGCATAGGAGGAGACATGGCGAAGAAGACGACAGCGGACCTGATGGTCGAACGCCTGATCGCGTGGGGCGTCGACACGATTTTTGGGTTGCCCGGCGACGGCGTAAACGGCATCTTCGAGGCGCTGCGCACGCGCGAGGACGCAATCCATTTCATCCAGGTCCGGCATGAAGAGGCCGCCGCCTTCGCGGCATGCGGGTACGCGAAGTACACCGGGCGGCTCGGCGTCTGCCTCGCGACATCGGGACCCGGCGGCATCCATCTGCTGAACGGCCTCTACGACGCCAAGTGCGACGGCCAGCCGGTGCTCGCGATCACCGGTCACACGTTTCACGATCTGATCGGCACGCACGGTCAGCAGGACGTCGATCTCAGCCGTCTCTTCATGGATGTCGCGGCATACAGCGAGCGCGTCACCGGTCCGGCGCACGTCGTGAACGTGGTCGACGAAGCGATCAAGACGGCACTGGGACGGCGCACCGTCGCGCACTTGACGATCCCAAAGGACGTGCAGGAATGGACCAGCGCCGACGAGCCGCGCTCGGAATCCAACATCGCCGGGCACAGCGCCGACATCTTCGAGCCGGAGCACTCGATGCCGTCGTCGAGCCGACTGCAGCAGGCCGCCGACCTGCTCAATGCCGGATCCCGCGTCGTCATTCTGGCCGGCCGCGGTTGTCTCGATGCGCGAGCCGAGGTGCTCGAGCTCGCGGAGCGCGTCGCCGGACCGATCGTCAAGCCGCTGCTCGGCAAAGGCGTCGTGCCGGACGACAGCCCCTTCACCACCGGCGGCATCGGCCTGCTGGGAACGGCGCCGTCGCAGGATGCGCTGGAGGAATGCGACACGCTCCTCATCGCCGGCAGCAGCTTTCCGTATCTCGAGTTCTATCCAAAGCCGGGTCAGGCGAAGACGGTTCAGATCGAGATCGATCCCACCCGCACCGGCCTGCGGCATCCGGTGGACGTCGGGCTCGTCGGCGATTGCCAGCACGTGCTGCGCGCGCTTCTGCCGCTCGTCAATCGCAAGACCGACCGCGGATTCCTCGAACGCGCGCAGGAGCGGATGACGAAGTGGAACAAGCTGATGGAGCTCCACGGGACGCGCACCGATGTGCCGATGAAACCCCAGACCGTCGCGCATGCCGTCAACGCGCTGCTGCGCGACGATGCGATCGTGTCGGCGGACAGCGGAACGATCGCGACGTGGGCCGCGCGCTACATCAAGATGCGCGGCACGATGCAGTTTTCCCTGTCGGGCACGCTCGCGACGATGGCGAACGGTCTGCCTTATAGCATCGGCGCCGCGGTGGCGCACCCGGGCCGTCAGATCGTGGCGATCGTCGGGGACGGCGGTTTCACGATGCTCATGGGCGAGGTGGCGACGTTCGTCAAATACAAACTGCCGGTGAAAGTGATCATCTTCAAGAACAACGTGCTGGGAATGATCAAGTGGGAACAGATGGTCCTCGACGCGACGCCGCAGTTCGGCGTGCAGCTGCAGCCGATCGATTTCGCCGCGTACGCGCGCGCGTGCGGCGCCGGCGGATTCAGCGTTGAGGATCCGGCGCAGCTCGACTCGGTGCTGCGCCAGGCCTTCGAGCTTCCCGGTCCCGCGGTCATCGAAGCGGTCGTGGATCCAAACGAGCCGCCGATGCCCGGCAAGATCACGACCGAGCAGGCGTGGAATTTCGCCGAATCGCTGCTGAAGGGCCAAAAGGATGGCTGGAAGATCGTGAAGACGGTCCTGAAGGACAAGGTTCGCGAGGTGGTGTAAGCGGTGGGATCTGCGAGCGGCGAGCGCATCGAGCGCGTCGACGTGGCGGCGTACCGGATTCCGACCGACGCCCCCGAATCCGACGGCACATTCGAGTGGACGAGCACGACGCTGGTCGCCGTGCACGCGACGGCCGGGCGTCACCGCGGCTTCGGTTATTCCTACGCCGACACCGCCACCGCACGGCTGATTCGAGACGTGCTCGCGGAGGTCGTCGTCGGACGCGACGTCATGGCGGTCGCCGCCGCGTGGGAATCGATGCGGCACGCGGTGCGCAATCTCGGACGCGTCGGCATCGCGTCGATGGCTATCGCCGCGGTCGATTCCGCGTTGTGGGATCTGAAGGCACGAGTCCTCCGCCTGCCGCTCGTCACGCTGCTTGGTCCCGTGCGCGACCGCGTGGCCGTGTACGGAAGCGGCGGCTTCACTTCCTACTCCATCCCGCGCCTGCAGGAGCAGCTGGGCGGCTGGGTCGGCGACGGCATCCGGCGCGTGAAGATGAAGATCGGACGGGAGGCCGACGGCGATCCGACGCGCGTCAAGGCGGCCCGCGGGGCGATCGGCCCCGATGCGGAATTGTTCGTCGACGCGAATGCCGCGTACACGCGCAAGCAGGCGCTCGGCCTCGCGGAACGGTTTGCGGAGTCAGGCGTGACCTGGTTCGAGGAGCCGGTCTCGTCGGACGACCTCGACGGCCTTCGCCTGCTGCGCGATCGCGGGCCGGCCGGCATGAACATCGCCGCCGGCGAATACGGATACGACCTCACCTATTTCCGCCGGATGCTCGCCGCCGGCGCCGTCGACGTGCTGCAGGCGGATGCCACACGCTGCGCGGGCGTCACCGGCTTTCTGCGGGTCGGCGCGCTGTGCGAGGCGTGGCTGCTGCCGCTCTCCGCGCACTGCGCCCCCTCATTGCACGCTCCGGTCTGCTGCGCCGTGTCGCCGGTATGCCACGTGGAGTACTTCCACGATCATGCGCGCATCGAGCATCTGCTGTTCGACGGCGTGCTGACGCCGCGCGACGGTTGCCTGCGGCCCGATCCCTCGCGGCCGGGTATCGGCGTCGACCTCAAAGAAGCGGACGCAGCCCGGTTCGCGGTCTGAAATCTGTCTGGCAACTGAACAGAAATCGACAACGGCAGCCCTAAAGCATGAGGCAGTCGTCGGTGTTGTTTTGAAACACAACTGATCCGTATCGACGTACATACCTTCAAACCCGTCAAAACCTCAGCAATCGAGAAAACCAACCGAGCTCATATGTAATTCGCGGTTAACTGATGAGTTGTCTTTTACGTCGACGGTATCGTAAAGACCTAGACAATTCGGTTTTTTGTTCCGCTTTCGGCCGTTTCTGATTCTGGCTCTGCCTTTGCCTCGCTGAACGCAACCGCGCGCGCCCCCACGCGCGCACCCCATTTCCACCAACGACGCTTTGCGGGAGGGTTCATGCGGGCATGTGTGTCTGCCGGTCATCGACGGGTGTGCGTACGGACCATGTTGGCAGCGGCGGCGCTGTTCGCTGGAGGCATCACGGCCTTCGCGCAGACGACCGTGAAACTGTCGGCGCCGTCCACGCAGGTCGTGTACGCGACGCTGCGCGGCGGCACCTACGCGAACACCAACATCGGCACGCTGCTCGAAACGCGCAAAGCGACCGACATGAGCTACGAGCGCCACGCGCTCCTGAAATTCGACACACAGACGACCATTCCCGTCGGCAGTAACGTCACGTCGGCGACGCTGACGATGGTCGTCAAGTCGGCCAGCGCCGCGCCGAGCCGCCGAATCGCCGTCTACCAGGTGACCGACTCGTGGACCGAAACCGAGACGACCTGGAACGTGCGCCGCTCCGGCGAAAGCTGGACGACCAAGGGGGGCGATTTCGGAACCCAGATCGCCGTGCAATCGGTCGCCAACGTGGTCGGTTCGCGGGTGACTTTCGATATCACGCCGTTGGTGAAGTCGGCGGTCTCCGGGGCGCTCGGCTCATCACGCTACACGCGCGTCGCTCTCGTCGATCTGGACGCGGCGACGAGCGACTCGTACCGCGCGTACTACACGCCGAATGACGCGACCGTCGCCAATCGCCCGACCCTGTCGGTGACGTACGGCACCACGGCCGTTGCGCCACCGCCGCCAACTTCGAGTTCGACGACCGGCACCCTCAAGGTGCTCCAATACAACATCCACCACGGGGGCATCGGCACCGACGGCGTCTACGATCCGAACCGCGTCGCGACCTGGATCGCCAAGATCAATCCCGACATCGTGTCGCTGGTCGAAGTCGAGTCGCAGGATTCCTATGACAGCGGCAACGGCGTCGCGCAGTACCAGGCGCTGCTCCAGCAGAAGACCGGCGTCACGTGGTACACGCTCGACATCCAGGACTACGGTCAGTGGACGTCGCCCGGGATCCGCAACGCGATCCTCTCGAGGATTCCATTCAGCGCGAGCTACCGGCACGTCTACAGCACCGGCCGCGACAGGACGGTCGGCGGCATCACCGTCTCGGTCAACGGGCGCATCGTCAACGTGATGTCGACGCATCTCGATCCATACGATGAAGGCAACCGCATCACGCAGGTGAACGAGCTGATCCCGTACGCGTCCGGCTTCGCGCAGGACCGCATCGTCCTCGGCGACTTCAACGCGCTGCCCTACTCGAGCGAGATCGGCACGTTCGTGACCGCGTACACAGACGCATGGGCGGAGGCGGTCAAGCTCGGCGTCCAGCAGAGCGCGCCGGACAACCCGAACGGATACACGCGCAACGGTCGGATCGACTACGTGTTCTACTCGCATGGCGAGCAGCACCTCACGCTGAAGAGCGTGCAGGTGGTGGACACGCGCGACGCGAACGGCTACATGCCGTCGGATCATCGCCCGGTGGTGGCCACGTTTACGGTTTACTGAGGTTCGTCGGGCCTCTCGTATGTATCTTCGCCAGGCGCGGAACTTGCTCTCTGCGTATCCACATGGCGGTGCCGAAGACGTTGGCGCCCTTGATTCTGCTCAGCATGGCGGGGTTCGGCTGTGGTTCGAGTACGTCGCTGCCCGCGGCGTCGACTCCGACGTCCTCAGCGGCACCAGCGCCGCCGCCGGCCACGCCACAATGCGATCCGACTCTCTGGTCCCATGTGTACGATCCGACGAGGCTGCACGTCTCGAATTCCTGTCAGACGGTCACCGGCGTCATCGTCAACGAGCACGGAAGCGATGATGGCGACATCGACATGCAGCTGACCCTGGATCCGCCCTTTACGAATCTGCTGAACAAAGGGAACATCGCGAACCTCGGCGGGAACCTGAACGTCGAGGCGATCTGTCAGGCGCCGATCCACCCCGACATCCCCGCGGCGTTTGGCGCCTGCGGCGATTTCAAAGGATCGACGTTCATCCCTCCGGTTGGCGCGCACGTGCAGGTGACCGGCAGCTACGTGCTGGATACGAATCACGGTTGGATGGAGATCCACCCCGCAAGCGTGATCTCGATCCTGCGCTAGTCGCCGCGCCTCGCGTCCGGCGGCGCTCGGTTGAAGTGTTCGCGCGAGACGGCGATCTGCTATCGGCTCTAGAACAGAACCTTCGCCGCGAGCTGGACGACGCGCGGGTCGCCCGCCGACGCGATCGTGCCGAAGTTGGCCGCACCCAGAACAGCCGCTGGCGGGCCGAGCGCCGGCGTGTTCAGAAGGTTGAAGATCTCGGCGCGGATTTCGATCGCGCGACTCGATCCCACGGGCAGGCGGCGCATCAACGCGAGATCCACGTCGCGGTACGATGGGCCGCGGACTGGATTGCGCGAGGCTGATCCGATCGTGAACTGCGGCGCCACCGCGAACGCGGCGGTATTGAACCACTCGCTCGGCGTCCGCTGACCGGCCGGCAGCGTCGGATCGGAGACGAGGTTCGGCCGCTGCACGCCGAAGCCGGCAAAGCTGTTGAAGTTGGTGGCCTGCGTGATCGCGATCGGCACACCCGACTGCAGCGTCACGATCGTCGTCACCGCCCAATCGTTGCCAAGCGCGCCGAGGAGGCCGTGCAGTTGCCTGGCGCGTCCCGCTCCGAACGGCAGCTCCCAGACCGCTGATGAAACGAAGGCGTTGGGGATGTCGCCCGTGGAGTAATCACGCTCGAGCGCGAGGTTGTGGCTGTCGGCAATCGGGTAGTTGGCGATCGGTCCGGTCAGAATCGACGCATCGAACACGGACGAGGCATCGTCCAGCAATGTCGAACGGGTGTACGAGATCGAGTACGACAGGCCGTGCGCCAGACGCTGCCGCAGACTGAGCTCGAGCCCTTCGTACCGCGTCGTCCCGACGTTGTTGCGATACAAACTCACGGTCGTGTATTCCGGATACGGCTTCAGCAGCTGCGCGAGCGGAATGGTCGGATCCCCGAGCGAAGACGACCGCGGGACGATGCCGAAGTAGGGGTTCGGCACGCGCTGCAGGAGCGGCGATCCCTGCGCGAGCTGCGCGGCGGTGAGCTGATTGAGATTGCTGTCGGGGATGCCGACGTGCGTGATATTCGATCCGACGTACGCGGCCTCGATCGTCGTGTTCGTCGTCAACTCGCGCTGCACCGAGACGTTCCACTGCTGCACGTATCCCGAGCCGAGCGTGCCATCGACGGCGAAAACGCCCTGACCGATGCCCGCGGTCGGCGTCGGCGCGAGCGGCTCGACACTCGGACCGTTCTGCAGCACGAACGCCGGCGACGCGGTGTCGAGCGCGCGCTGAGAGACGGTCTGGAGGAAGGGGAACGTCGGCGTCGTGAAGGGCGTGGTGATGCCGGCCATCTCGATCCAGATCAATCCGTAGCCGGCGCTGAGGATCGTGCGGTCGGTGAGCCGGTACACGCCGCCGAGCCGCGGTCCGACGTTGTTCTTCTTCAGCGGCCGCACCGGATTGGCGCCCGGGTATTCGAGCTGCTGTGTCCGCAGGTTGAACACCGCCGTCTGTCCGTTGATCTCCGTCGACGGAAAGTTGAGCGTGTACCGCAGGCCAGGATTGATGGTGAGGCGGTCGGACAGCTTCCAGTCGTCCTGGATGAAATATTCCTGGAAATGCGCGCGCTCCTGAATGGGCGCCTGCTGCAGATCGATCGAGAAATTCTGCACTTGACCGAGGAGAAAGCTCGCGAGCGGCGTGCCTGTGCTCGTGACGCCCGGTAGATCGCTGCCGATCGCGTTGAAGGTGAACGAGCCGGTCGGGGACGGCGGCTGCACCACGTCCAGCTGCTCCCACCGCCAGTCGAGCCCCATCTTGAACGTGTGCCGACCCTTCAACCACGTCAACGCGTCGGCGATCTCGCTCACGCCGGTGCTGAAGTTCGACGCGGTGTTGGCCGGCGACCCGAGCTGCTGGTATCCGGCGATCAGAAAGGTCGGAAGAGTGTTGGGAAACTGCGCCGCCGACGGGATGCCTGGAATGCTGAGCGCCGCGCCGGCCGACGTCGAGAGCTGAGCGGCGGTCCGGCCGACGGCGCGTCTCGTGTCGCCGAGACGCAGCTCGTTCAACAGGTTGTTCGAGAAGGTGTGCTGGTAGTTCGACGCGAAGGCCCACGCGGTGGTGTCCTGCGGTCCGAGCGTGCCGGTGGTGACGCCGCTGCCGTCCGGAAGCGGCGTCACCGGCACGAACCCGTCGCGGAAATACGAGAGCCGGCCGAACATCTGGTCGCGCAGCGACGGGAACGCGTGATCGACGCGCACGTCCCACTGATCCTGATGGTCGATTTCGTTGTCCGTACGGCGGTAGTTGTTCGCGGTGCCTCCAGAGGTCGGCATCGGATAGCGCTGCAGGAGCGCCAGCGCCACCGGATCGATCCGGCCCGCCGGAATCGTGTTGTTCGTGAACGGCGCGCGCGCCGTACCGGTGCCAGAGGCCGGGTCGTAGATGACCGGCACCTTTCCCGCGATCGATTCGGTGAAGACGCCTTGTCGCTGCAGGAGTGTGGGCACGGTGGAAATCACCGTGCGCCCGATCGACTGACGCTCTCCCTGGTAATCGACGAAGAAGAACGTCCGATTGCGGACGATCGGTCCACCTAACGTGCCGCCGAACTGATGACGGCGGTACTGCGGCTTGACCGGATCGCTGGATTGAAAGACATTCCGCGCGTTGAGCGCCTCGTTGCGCAGGAACTCGAAGCCGTCGCCGTGAAACGCGTTCGCGCCTGACTTCGTCGTGAGGTTCACGACGCCGCCGTTGAACCGGCCGAACTCGGCGGGCGGGCTGTTGCTCTCGACCTTGAATTCCTGGATGGCGTCGATGACGGGGAAGAACGCGACCTGCCCCGGCTCGGGCTGCAGGACCGAGATGCCGTCGAACAGATATTCGTTCGTGCGCGGGCGGCCCCCGTTGATGCGCGGCAGCTGCGAGCCCGGCGGGAGCGCGACGCCTGGCGCGAGCGACGCGAGGCTGATGAACGTGCGGCCGTTGAGCGGCAGCTGCACGATCTTTTCGCGATCGACGACCGCTCCCAGGCTCGGAGTTTCTGTCCTGAGCACCGGCGCATCGGCGACGACGGTCACCTGCTCTTGCACGGTGCCGACGGCGAGTTCGAAATCGACGCGCGCTTTCGCTCCGGTGGTGACGCGAACCCCCTCGCGTCGTATCGGCTTGAAGCCGGACAGCTCGATCACCACACGGTATTCGCCCGGCGCGAGGCCCGGCGCGATGTACACGCCGTCACCGCTCGACACCGCCACGCGCGGCACGCCGGTGTCGACGTTCGTCACCGTCACCGTCGCGCCAGGCACCGCCGCCCCGGCCGAATCGTGGACGATGCCGGTGATCTCGCCTCCGGCCACCTGCGCTCGAAGCGGCGCCGCGCCGCCGAGGACGCACCAGGCCACGACGACCGCTCGAACCATCCTGCCCGCAGACCGGTCCGCCGATGGCGCCCGCGCTCCCATCCGCATGTCCAACGCACGACACTGTACATTGGGCAAAAACGAGATTCAAGTCGATGAAAATCGACGTGAATCACGGTGGATCATCGTAAATCGAGTGGTGAATCGAGACGGACGCGCAGGATCGTGCCCGCCGGCAGCTCGACGTCCTTGCCGTCAGTCGCCGCCGTCACGCCGCCGCCGCCGATCAGAATGCCGGCGAGCGCGCCCTTGGCGCCGCCGAGGATCGCGCCGAGCACCGCGCCGACGCCCGCGCCGGCGCCGATCTTGCCCGCTTCGCCTTTGATCCCTTCGCTCTCGAGCGCCTGCTCCACCGTGCCTCGCGTGGGATACGCGCGTCCGCGGATCGTGATGCGGTCGAACACAACGGTAAGACTGCCTTTGCGATTGATCCGTCCGGCCTTGTTCACCGAGCTCACGACGCCGCGCAGCACCGATCCCGCCGGCACGAGCACGCGATCGTTCTCCAGTAGATCGACCATGGTCGTCGCCTCGAATCGATCTTCGACCTGTGCCGTGCCCGAGCTGAGGAAGTTCTGCAGCCGCACGTCGAATTCGGTGCCGACCGGCACCTCGCGATCGTTCGCGCGGCGCGCGGGAGCCGACCGCGCGTCGCGATCGGGCGCCGGCGCGACCGGCGCTTCGCCGCGCGCGCGCGATTGGATGTTCTCGATGCGATCGCGCAGCGTCCAGTACTCCTCGCGGGCCACCGGCTCGTTCTTTCGCAGCTTCACCTTCATGTACCCGGCTTCGTCGCGGGCATCGTCGAGATCCCGCTGAAGCTGCGCGGCCTGCTCCGCGTCGCGACCCCGGAGTTGTGCGATGTCCTGGGCCGCGGCGTTGATGCTGTCCTGCAGCCGCTGAATCTCCGCGCCGCTGACGGCGGATTGTCCCGCGAACGCCTGCGCCGTCACCACTACCAGCGCGAGCAGCAGCGTGACGGCGACCTTCGTACATTTCATGAGGAACCTCTGAGCGTCAATGAACGGTTGATGGTTACGATTGCTCTAACTCCGGACACGCGTCGCGGCTTCGGCATCGAGCGGCTGGGTACAAAACGCGCAGCGGTGCGCCGCGATCGGCACTTCGCTGAGGCACTCCGGGCATTTCTTGACCGTCGGATCGGGCGGCGGCTGCCTGCTGCGCCGCCGCTCCACCACCATGTTCATCGGCGCGACGATGAAGAAATAGATGGCTGCGGCGACAAGCACGAACGAGACCACGGCGTTGATGAAGTCGCCGATGAGAAACTTGCTGCCATTGACCGTGAACTGAATCGCGGAGAAGTCCGGTTTGCCGACGATCGCCGCAATGAGCGGCGTCAGCAGATCCTTGACGAGCGCCGCGACGACCGCGCCGAACGCGGCGCCGATCACCACGGCGACCGCCAGATCCACGACGTTGCCGCGCAGCAGAAACGCTTTGAATCCTTTCAACACGTCAGCTCCTTCCACGCGCCATTGAGAATCCCCTTCGACGCCCCAGCGCGTCCCGATGCCTCACACGATGAATCGGTAGAGCAGCAGCAGCACCATGGCGCCGACCACGGACATCAGAAAGCCGGCCGGATGCCCCTCATCGTACCAGCCCAGCATCCGTCCGATGCGTCCGCCGAGCCAGCCGCCGGCCAGGCCGATGAGCGCGGTCACCAGCAGCCCGCCGGGATCGCGCCCCGGCAACAGCAGCTTCGCCACGATGCCGACCACCAGACCGACGAGCGCCTGTCCAATCATGTGTAACATCGCCAGCCTCCAGTCGCTCATCCTGTATCAAGGCACCGCCGCTGCCAAGCGCGGTTTCCGCACAAATGACGCGGGCTCAGCCGCGTCACTCAGAACTTCGCGACGAGCGCGATGGACGTGATCGCGTCGGTGTTCTTGAATCCCGGCACCGGGAAATTGACGTACCGGATGATGTTCGACAGCTTGAGCGAGAAGATCGTCGTCACTTTCGCGGTCAGCGCGGCAGCGTTGGCGTACCGCCAGTCGCTCCCGTCCGACAGCGAGAAGACGAAATGCCCGTCTTCGGTGAGCTCGCTGTTGTCGGAGATCTTCAGCGTGTACAGGACGCCGGTGCCCAGCGTCGCGGTCGACAGATTCGGGCCGACCAGTCGTTGTTCGTTCGCGTAGCCAAGTCCTGCGTCGACGACCAATTTGTGCGGCGCCTGATCCACGAGCGAATACGCGAGGCCTGCCTCGACGACGTTTCTGTCGAGGATGCCGGCGAACCGATCGCGCTGATAGCCGTACTGTCCGTAGCCAGACAGGCGCGGCGTGAGCGTCCGCAGCGCGCGAAGGGTCAGCACGAACGCTTGCGCCCGCAATTCATCCTCGGCTTCGTTGCGAACGTAATTCACCTTGATCCGCATTTCCCACGGCGACGGACGATAGATGAATTCACCGCCGAGCCCGATCGTCTGCGTCGAGGAGTTTCCGGTCGTGCCGACAAAAGCGAACTCCGCCGAGCCTTCATGAACGGGCGGTGGCGCCGGAGGGGACGCGGGCGGCTGCGTCTGGGCGCGCGCGATGCCGGACAGGAGAAGGAGGGTGACGAATGATGCGATAGTTCGTGTGAGCACGGGGTTCGCGGTCACAGCGATCGCATCGCCACAAGCGGATCGACGCGCGTGGCGCGCCGCGCGCGAACGTAGCACGTGGTCGTCTGCCGGGCAAACGTCTGAAAGTCGCGCCGCGCCCACGGCAGATCGTGAAAGCCGACGTCCACGCCGCGCGGTGCGAGCCGCCACGGCAGCACAATGCGGGCAGCATGCAGGTACGGCAGCGGCTTCAGGAGTATCGCGTTGACGACGCTGAACACGGCGGTGCTCGCGCCGATGGCGAGCGTCAGCGTCGCGATGGCGATCGCCGCAAATGCGGGATCCTTTCGCAGCAGCCGCACCGCGTACGCGATGTCGGCCACCACCGTCTCCGCCCACGACGCTCGTCGTGGTCCGTCATCCGTTCGAGGCGGCACGGTCACGCGCGGACGATTCAGCCGATCGGTCAGCATTACAACCTCGTGCCGCGCGCGCGGCGCCAGCCGGCGAAAACGCGGGAGTACATTAGCATCACTCGCCCGCCCGCGAACGCTGGACGTGAACGAAAAAAATGAATACGGAGGCAGGACGGAGCCGGGTCCATAGGACCCGGCGTTCGTAATCAGCGGCTCTTGGCCGACGCCGGCTCGGCCATGTTGCGGTGCATCTCCGCCAGCGCGCCTGACGGCGTGATCGCGGCGGTCGCCGAGCGCAGCTTGTTCCGCCAGCCGGTGACGATGTCGCCGTCGCTGCGCATCATCATGGCGTCGAGCTGTCGACAGCGTTCGGCATTGCCGGCCTCGACGCAGACGTCAGCGCCGCGCCGACGCAGTGCTCCTCGATGTGGACCGTCCCCGCTGAGTTTTCCGGGTTGCGCCCTGCTGCTTCAGTTCGGGATGCGCGATGTCGGCCGCGTCCTGGTTGATGCCGCCCTCGGCCAGCGACGTCAGCTTTTCATCCGCCGCCTTCTCTTCATCCAGCGTCTCCTGCAGCAGCTCGGCCTGCTCGGTGTGACCCATCGCGCGCGCCCACGCCACCAGCGTGCCGTACGCCGCGATTTCATAGTGCTCGGCGCGCTGGCCGGCGGCGATCAGGCTCGCGTCCATCGTCGCTTCGTCGAAGTCCTCGCCCATCGTCGACGAAGCTTCGTCGATGATGCCTTCGATGCCATCGCAATGTTTTCCGCGAACTTTCTCGCCGAGGCCTTCGAGCACCTGTTCGACGCGCTCGACGTGCCCGCGCGTTTCCTCGAGATGCGATTGGAACGCGTCGCGCAGCACCGCCGATGTCGCCGCCTTCGCCATCTTCGGCAAAGCTTTCGTCAGCTGCTTCTCTCCGTCGTAGATGTCGCGGAGCTCGTTCAGAAAGGCGTCATGCAGCGTACCGGATTGGGCCATGTCTCTCGACTCCTGTCCATGAGTGTGACCATCGAGCGCCGATCCGCGGCGCGCGGCGAAAGCGCTCGCAATGTTGGGGCCACATCGTCGATCGAACGGCAGACCTGCGGCTCTCCTCTTGACATCCATGATGACGGTCGCTATCGTCGGCCCATGGCGCGCCGTCCTGAACCCCCGGCGGACGAACCGAACACCGATGTAATCCAGGGCACGCTGGATTTGCTGATCCTGAAAACGCTGAGCCTCGGCGCGATGCACGGGTTCGGCATCGCGCGCCGCGTGGAGCAGATCTCGCGCGGCGTGTTCAAGGTGAACCCCGGCTCGCTGCTGATCGCCCTCCAGCGGCTGGATCGCGCCGGATGGGTCGACGCCGAGTGGCGACAGACTGAAAACTCCCGGCGCGCGAAGTACTACACGCTGACCGCCGCCGGACGGAAGCAGCTCGACGTCGAGACGGCCGACTGGACCCGGCGCGTCTCAGCGGTGGCGCGCCTGCTGAAAGCCGAGGGCTGACCACCCATGTCGCTCTGGCGCCAGCTCACACGCGGCGTTCACGTTCTGGCAAATCAGGGCGCCGCCGATCAGGACGTCGACGACGAACTGGGTCAGTACACCGCCGAAGCGGAGGCGGCGTGGGTCGCGCGCGGGCTGTCGGCCGCAGACGCGCGGCGTGCGGCGCGATTGGAAATCGGGAGCGCGATCGCGATTCGCGAACAGGTCCGCTCAGCCGGCTGGGAACACGCCGTGAGCGCGCTCGCTGGCGACGTGCGCCACGCCGCTCGCCGTCTCCGCGGGAATCCCGGCTTCTCGTGCGTCGCCGTGATCACGCTCGCGCTCGGGATCGGCGCGGCGACCGCCATCTTCAGCGCGGTGAACGCCACGCTCTTTCAGCCACTGCCCTATCCCGAGCCCGACCGCATCGCGATGATCTCGGACAGCGGCGTGGATGGTCAGCGCCTCGACGTGACGTTCGGCACCTATCGCGAGCTCGCGCAGCGCAGCCGCGCGTTCGACGCGATGGCGCCGTTCAAGCCATGGCAGCCGACGCTCATCGGCGACGCCGAACCGGAGCGGGTATCAGGCGAGCGCATCGGCGCCGATTTCTTCCGCGTGCTGGGTGTGACGCCGTCCATCGGCCGCGACTTCCGGGCGGAAGACGATCGACCGAACGGCCCGCATGTCGCGATCCTCAGCGACGCATTCTGGCGCCGGCGCTTCCATCGCGATCCCGATGTCGTCGGACGCCACGTCAGGCTCGACGACGCGGACTACGAGATTGTCGGCGTCATGCCCGCGCGATTCGAGCACGTGCTGGCGCCGGCGGCCGAAGTCTGGGCACCGCTGCAGTACCAGACGGTCTTCGGATCCGAGGATCGCGAGTGGGGTCATCACCTGCGGCTGATCGCGAAGCTGCGAAGGGGTGTCTCGATCGATCGAGCTCGGCAGGATCTGAATCAGATCGCCCGCGCGAAGGTGCCGGAGTTCGCGCGCGTTCCCTGGGCGGACCTGCAGAACGGCGTGCTGGTGAGCTCGCTGCAAGCGGATGTGACGCGCGCGATCGCGCCTGCGCTGCTGGCGGTGCTCGGAGCCGTGCTGCTCGTGCTGACAATCGCCTGTGGGAACGTCGCCAACCTGCTGCTCGCCCGAGGCGCGCAGCGGCGAGGCGAGTTCGCGATCCGTGCCGCGCTGGGCGCCAGCCGAAGCCGCCTCGTCCGCCAGTTGCTCGCCGAGAGCCTGCTGCTCGCCGCGATTGGCGGCGCGCTCGGCCTCGTCGTCGCGGCGTTCGGCGTCCGCGCACTGGTGGCGCTCGGTCCTCCCGAGCTTCCACGCGTCGGCGCGATCAGGCTCGACGCCACCGTCTTTGCGTTCGCCGTCATCGTCACCACCGCGATTGGCGTCCTGGTCGGAGCCATACCGGCGATGCACGCGTCGCGGGCCGACGTGCAAACTGCGCTGCAGGAAGGATCGCGCCGCACCGCCGGCCACCAGCGCGCCCGGGGCAGCCTCGTCATTGCGGAAGTCGCGCTCGCGCTCGTCCTCCTCGTGAGCGCGGGCCTGCTGCTGCGGAGCGTCCGTCACGTCTTTGCCGTGCCCGTCGGCTTCGACCCCTCGCATCTCCTGACGATGCAAGTGCAGCAGTCGGGACAACGCGTCGGGGAGGCGAGTGTCAACTATCGCATCTACACCGACACGATCGACGCCGTGCGAGCGGTGCCGGGAGTCTCCGCCGCGGCGTTCACCGCGCTGCTGCCGCTCAGCGGCGACGTCGATGTGTTCGGCGTCCACATCGAGAGCCACTCCGGCACCAAAGACGATGGCGCGGCGCTCCGGTATGCGGTCACGCCCGGGTACTTCGACGTCATGCGGATTCCGCTCCGCCGCGGACGGCTCCTCGATGCGCACGATGGACCAGGCACACCGCGATCGGTCGTGATCAACGAATCGTTCGCGGCGCGCAGCTTCCGCGGCCGCGACGCGATCGGTCAGCGTCTCCGGTTCGGCCCTGAGGAAGGCGACTGGTACACCGTGGTCGGAATCGTCGGGGACATCAAGCAATCGTCGCTCGACGTCGATCAGCCCGACGAAATCTATGTGCCGGCAGCGCAGTGGCACTGGGTGGACACGGTCATGTCGCTCGTGGTCCGGACCCACGGCGACGCGGCAGCGCTGACGCCGGCCATCCGCCGAGCGATCTGGTCGGTGGACAAGGACGTGCCGATCGTCCGCGTTGCCACCATGAACGATCTCGTCGAGCGGTCGGTGGCCGATCGCCGTTTCGCGTTGATCCTGTTCGAGGCCTTCGGAGCGGCTGCGCTGATGCTCGCGGCGCTTGGCATCTACGGGGTGCTGTCCGGCCGTGTCACCGAGCGGATTCGCGAGATCGGCGTCCGCTCCGCGCTCGGTGCCTCGCCGCGCGCGATCGTCGCGCTGGTCGTACGCGAAGGGATGGCGCTCACCAGCCTCGGGGTGGTCATCGGATTGGGGGCAGCCGCGGCGGCGAGCCGCGCGATCGGCACGCTGCTCTTTGGCGTCTCGCCGGTCGATCCGGCGACGTACGCCGGCGTGGTCGCGCTGCTCTTGACGGTATCAGCAATCGCCTGCACGGCGCCCGCCTGGCGCGCCGCGCGCGTGGATCCGTCCGTCACGTTGCGGGCGGAATAAGGTCCGCAGCGAATTCGTACACGCGCTGGCACTCCTGCAGCCGGTCCAGACGCACCCGCGATCGAACCCTTACGTCTCTTTTCCCGCATGAGTCGGCACGCCGAAGCTCAGCGTTTGTGGCACAGCATTTGAAAACGCAGAGCACATGGCCGCTCGTTCCGATCGCCGTCGTCGACGACCGCGCACGAAAACCGCCGCGCGCAGTGGGCAAGCGCCGAGGGACATTGCGAAGGTGCCGACCGGAATCCAGGGACTGGACGAGATCACGGGCGGCGGGCTGCCCATGGGACGCCCGACGCTGGTCTGCGGCGGCCCCGGCTGCGGCAAAACGCTCTTCGGCCTCCAGTTCCTGATCGACGGCGCGCAGCGCGGCGAAGCCGGCGTCTTCGTCTCGTTCGAAGAGACCGACGATGATGTAGTCAAGAACGTCCGGTCGCTCGGCCAGGATCTCGACGACCTCATCGCGCGAAAGCGGCTGGCGATCGAATACGTCCGCGTCGAGCGGGCCGAGATCGAGGAAACGGGTGAATACGATCTGGAAGGCCTCTTCATCAGGATCGACCACGCGCTGCGCGCGATCCGGGCGCGCCGCATCGTCCTCGACACGATTGAATCCTTGTTCGCTGGTCTGACCAACGTCGGCGTGCTGCGCGCGGAGCTGCGCCGGCTGTTCGCCTGGCTCAAGGCGCGCGGGGTCACGGCCGTGATCACCGGCGAGCGCGGCACCCACACGCTGACCCGTCAGGGCCTCGAGGAGTACGTCTCGGATTGCGTGATCGCACTCGATCACCGGGTGAGCGATCAGATCTCGACGCGGCGGATGCGCATCGTGAAGTACCGTGGTTCGAACCACGGCACGAACGAATATCCGTT
>Ga0068855_100003469_pt1 | contig 19302 bp, 15 predicted proteins | sample KBSCornC52_FD_66592 | JGI IMG/M metagenome (GOLD analysis project Ga0068855, IMG submission 66592) | Corn rhizosphere microbial communities from Kellogg Biological Station, Michigan, USA - KBS Corn C5-2 | ecosystem: Host-associated > Plants > Roots > Rhizosphere > Soil ...
AAATGCTGCAACAGGCGCACGTCCCACGTCGCAAACATTCGTTCGCGCATAGCTGTTGCGAAGCTCGCCTGCATGCTGTTTGCGTACAGCACATTCGACATCGCCACGTAAATCCAGAACGCAGTCAAAATGACCAACAATGTCCAGCTGCTCGTGCGATGTGCGACCCGCTCCAGAGGTGGACTTGTTGGAGCGGACGCATCTTGGAAGAACCCCGACTCGCGGTGCGTCCACAGCAATGCGTTCATAACAGCAACTCCGCAGTTGTCGCCATTTATATAGCCTACGCTCCCCGTGCGCGATTGTGCGTCGCTGCTGAGATTTCAGGGACGAAGGCGTCGATCTGAGGGACGAGGGCGTAACACAATTTACATGCTCACCGTCAAAGATCGACTCGTATGGCGCCTGGTACTACCTCGTCAAAGGCAGGGACGAATACGTGCCACGGCCGCAGACAAGATACCGATCGGACGAGTCTCATATGCGCATCGTCGTCGGACGAGATGCAGTAAGACTCATGCCAAGGAGCATCGTCATGAAGAAGTTATTGGGCTTGAATGTGCAAGGTGTAGTCGTTGCCGCCGCGGTTGGCCTGGGCGTGATGACAACGGTCAATGCAGAGGAGGCCGGCGATATCCCAACCGTCGTGGTCCACTACGGCGATCTCAATCTCGCAACCCCAGGCGGTGCTCAAATGCTTTATCACCGCATCGTCAAGGCGGCCGCGAAGGTGTGTCCAACGGCTTCCACGCGCGACCTCGATGCGTTTGCGCGCGCTCGCAATTGCCAAGCGAACGCCGTTTCACGTGCCGTACGGCAAGTGAATAGCCCGCAACTCGCGTCGCTCCACGAGCAGCGCTCCGGGCACGGCTAGGCGATCAATGTACTTTGGCCAAGAAGCGATGGGCAGCCGAGCCGGAACCGTTTAGAATCCGCGTCCGCTGCGCCAAAACGGCGCAGCACCCCAAACGACGCGGCCGTAGCTCAGTTGGATAGAGTACCTGGCTTCGAACCAGGTGGTCGGGGGTTCGAATCCCTCCGGCCGCGCCATTTTCTCAAAAATTTCTCAAAGACTTACCGCACTCACTCGCCGACGTAGCCAGGTGGTTGCGGGAATCCGCAGCGTAGGAGTGTCATATATATTTGACATCCTCGAGACCACGGCTACCATGCTCACATGAGTACGATCCACGAACTCGGGGATGCCTTGCGCGCACGGCGCACCGAGATGGGGTTGAGCCAAGCGCGAGTTGCGGTCCTCAGCGGCTTGTCTAGACAGACGGTGAACCAGATCGAGATGGGTGCCGCTCCAGACCTGGGGCTCAACAAGGCCGAGCGGCTCGCTTCAGTGCTCGGGCTGATGCTGCGCGTCGACGCAGGTGGCCCGAGACGCGAAGCGCGCGCTCGCATGGCCCCGCTGGTACGTGCGGCTGCCACCGCAAGCGTGAGCTACAAGAAGCGTATCGCACCGATAACCTTGAAGCGCATTTTGGCCAAGGGTCAGATGCCTGAAAAATACATGCCGCATATCTCTTCCTTGTTGGACGATGCACCGGTCTCGCTGCTGGGAGCGGTCGCTGAGCAACTCCACGAAGAGGCGAACCTCAGTCGTGAAGTTGTTTGGAAGAACTACCGTAGTCTCGCGCGTCAGGTGAAGAGCCGACGTCCAATCTGGGCATGAGCAAGCCCGATCTCAAACGATCGGGTGTTTGGGCGCGACTGTTTCCCCGCGCACTAAAGTGCTCAGGCGGGAGTTTTCGGAAATCGATGTCATTGGAAATGCGATGGATTTCGATGAATGCTTGCAGCTTGCGGAATCGATCATCAAGCCGATATTGCGCACTGGCAGACGCCGAAAGTAAGCGAGGCGAAATGACCTCAGTACTTGCCTGGGTTTCACCGCCCACAAGCATAGCTTTGTGATTGCGTGATTTTTGCGGGACATTCACCTTTCAGACTCGGCTTGCGATCGATCATGCAGATCGATTTGCCGCCGTTCGCGTCAGCTGCGCGGCAGCCCGTCGAAGAACGCCTGTCCGGCCGGTTCGCACAAGATGTACTCGAGGAAGTGGCCGGTGTGTGCTCGCATGTCGACGTATAGATAGCTGAGGAAGCCTTCGACACTGCCTTGCAACGGAATGCGATAGCCCGCTTGCTGAACCTGTTCGTGCAGACGATCCCATTCCGAGCGGCTCGGTATCAGATGGCCGAAGTGGTGAAATCGTATGCCGAGCGGCTCGGTCGAGCCGATCCCGTTTGGGGACTTACCAAAGCGTGCGTACGAGGTAAAAGGGCGGAGCGAACAAATAATTGCTAACAACAGGGTACCCGTAGCCCATGCGCGATCGATAACTCACGCTCACGGGAATCACGGGATTGATGCACTTAGAGCATGCATGGGGGAAATATGAAAACGAGATCTCTTGCTTTAGCAGTTCAGGGAACCGTGTCGCTTGCGGCATTCGCCACCGCGCCGACATCCACAGCAGTTGCAGCAGACACAGGCTCGATGCGCCTCGAGGAAGTCGTGGTTACCGCGCGCAAGACCGAGGAGTCTTCGCAGGCGGTTCCGATTTCCATCGTTGCGTTTTCCGGAGAAGAGCTGCAGAAAAAGGCCGTCACTTCCATTCTGGATGTGCACGTACCTGGCTTGTATATCACCAGTGACACCCAAGGCGGTCAGGCGACGTTTGCCATCCGCGCGGCCAAACAAGGCAACGGCACCTCAGATACCGTTACGGCCTATGTTGGCGACATGCCCGTGGTTTCGAATTACGCCATCAGTCACATGATGTACGACATGCAATCGATTTCGGTGCTGAAAGGGCCGCAAGGCACTCTGTTCGGCGCCAACTCGACGGGCGGCGCCATCATCTTCAATCCTAATCCACCCAGCGGCAAGTTCGAGGGCTACGTCGACGTCGGTGGGGGCAATTACCAGCTCAAATCTTTCCAGGGCATGCTCAATGTGCCCGTAAGTGACGCCCTGCAGTTCCGTCTTGCCGGCGAGGTCGTCGATCGCCCTCAGGGCTACGTTAAGAATCACACGCCGACGCCGCGAACCAATCCAACAACTATTTTCCCGAACACGGAAACAGATTTGGACACAGACAAGCATCAATCGGCGCGCCTAGGCATCCGCCTCAAGCCCACGGATGCCTGGGACAATCACTTCACCTTCGAATATTTCAATGAAAACGATCAACCGCATCCGGAAGTGTTGGTTACGCAACTTGGCCCGTTCATATTCGGAGGCGCGCTGCCGGTCAATTACCAGCTCTACGGCGGCCAAATCGTCGGCGACCGCGACAATGTGATGCTTGGCGGCCCTGCGTCGGGGACGCACCGCAAGGCCAAGATCTGGGACGCCATATGGACCGCGAACATTGAATTTAGTGACTTGGTTTCGTTCAAGAATGTCCTGGCGTATCAGGATGACAAGCTGAACTTTTCAACCGACAACGACGTCAGCGCTTGGGACATTGTCAACGGCAGTACCGACCAGCACATCAAGAATTGGTCTTGGGAGCCGTCGATCGATTGGAAGACCAGCGACGGTAAATTCCGCAACAAGACCGGCCTGTTTTATTCTCACAAGGATTGGGACTGGTTCAACAGCTACGGTCTGCTCGGTCTACCGTTCGATTTTTCGAGTTTGCCTCCGGCGTTTGCAGCGGGTGCGTACAACGCGACATACGCGAACCTACCCACTTCAGGACACTCGTTTTACCACCGGTTATTTAAGTCGTATGCGATCTATACGCAGTTCTCCTACGATCTCACAAGCGAGTTGACGGCCACCCTGGGCGTTCGCTATTCATGGGACCGGGGCGACTATAGCTCAAGGGATCAAAAATCCGTCGGCTTGGCAACCGCGGGTTCGCAAGGCACATACACCCAAGCCTATCCCACCGACGTTTGCACGTATTCCAATCCGGGCTACACGACTTTCGACCCGGTGGCTTGTACGGCCTCGGAGAAGTACAAGTCGTCGGCGCCGAGCTTTACGTTTACCTTGGAGAATCGCTTCGCCGAGGCTTCCATGATCTACGCAAAGCTAAGCGGCGGCTATCTATTGGGTGGCTTCAACAACCAGATATCCACGGCGTCGGCCCCGTTCGGTTTGCTGGCCCAATTCAAGCCGGAAAAAGTGACCGAGTTTGAAACGGGTCTCAAGTCCGACTGGTATTTAGCGGATCGGCCGGTCCGAACCAACTTGGCGGTGTACTACGGCAATTACAAGGACCAACAGCGCTTCCAGAACGCCAATGTTAACGGTACCAATCTGATCGGTACGGTGAACGCGGGCTCGTCGACCTTCTACGGCCTGGATCTCGATATCGCCTATGCGCCGTTCGACAGTCTCGAGCTAGAGGCTTCTTGGAACCATATACATTCCGAATACACGAAGTTCGCCTCATTCATCAGCGGCGCCATCACATACCAAGGTGTTAGCGTCGTACCATCCAATATCGACCTAACCGGCGATTCGTTGGCACAGACGCCAACAGATGTGGTGAATCTCTCTGCCACCTACAAGTGGCCGCTACCGGAGTCTGTCGGCAACATCAGTTCGACCGCGACCTACTATTGGACTTCCGAGACCACTTCGAACGACACGCCGGCGAAAGGTTGTTCTGCAGTGGCTGCGGGTTCGACGACCTGCGTTACATACAGTCCCGTGTTGGATTTCACTGCGTATGACAAGATTCCTTCGTATAGCCTGGTGGGATTCTCGACGGCGTGGAAATCCATGTTCGGTTCCAACTTCGATATCAATATCTGGGGCAAGAACCTGACGGACAAAAAGTATTGGACTTCCACCAGCAACCAGATGCTGGTGTTCGGCTACGCCTCACGGATCTACGGCTCGCCGCGCACCTATGGTGTGAACTTGCGCTACAGCTTCTAAGCGAAAAAAACTGGCCGGCGTGAGCCGGCCAGTTATTCCAAACGCGTGAACTAGAGCTTAGAAGCGATACTTCAATTCTGCGCCGTAGGTACGGGGCGCACCGAGGATGTAGTCGTAGAAGCCCACCGATGCGTACACCGAAGTTCCGCCGCTGGCATAGTTCTTATCGGTCAGGTTCTTAACGTATAAGCGCAGGTCTAAAGGAATACCCATCACGTCATTCCAATCGACGAAGGCATTGGCGAGACTGTAACCAGATATCTTGCCTTCGCCGACCGGGACGCCGTTGATCACATTTTTGTCGGTGATCTCCATTTCGCTTTGGGTGTACCAGTCGCCGCTGATCGATATCTTGGTGCTCTCGGGGAGAGGCAGGTGATATCTGAACGAAGCGCCTGCCGTGCTTTTGGGAATCATCGAGAAGTGGCTGCCCGACAAATCGTTGACGCCCGTTGCAGTGGTTTCTTGGAAGCTGTCGTATTCCGGCTTCGTGTAGTTGAAGAACGCCGTCAATTCCAGTGACCTGATCGGCAAGAAGGTCACTTCGAGCTCGCCGCCTTTGATGGTCGCCTGACCTGCGTTGTAGACCAGCGTGGACAAACCCACTGCGGGAGGGATTGCTGCCACCGAGACCGTGCGTTGAATATCTTTGTAGTCCTGGTGGTAGATCGCCGCATTGACGCGCAAGGGCATGCCCGCCAGATCGAAGGTCGACTTCAAACCCAACTCCCAATCGTCCACGAATTCCGGTTTGAACGTGAGCGGCGCGCCAAAGTTATAAGAACGCAGTTGGAGGCCGCCCGACTTGTAACCGTGGCGGCGCGAGAGGTAGACCATCACGTCCGGTGTGAATGCATAGTCGAGCGTCGCACCCCAGGTCGGCGCGTGATCGCTGAACGAATTATCTCGAGAGCAAGGACTCAAGCGAGTCGTTGCCGTGGCGAAAATACGGCACGCCGTTACACCCGTGGTCACTGCTGTGACCTGCGAGTGTTGTTCGATGCTGCGATCGTCCCAGGTCTCGCGGCCGCCTACGGTCAAAGACAATTTTTCGATCAATTTGTAAGTGGCTTGGGCGAACACGGAACGGCTCTTGTTCTCCACCATGGCGTCGTTCGTGCTGACCGCGGCGAGATACGACGTTTGCAAGTCGTGGCCGCGCTCGCGGAAGTAGTAGAGGCCGGTGATCCAGTTGAGCCGATCGTCGAACGCCTTGCCCAACACCTGGAATTCCTCGGTGAATTGGTGGGCATCCATCGTATTCTTGGAATTGAAGATACCAATCGTGCCCACTGGCGAGCCGATACTCGACGGCAGCGGTACGGCGGTGCCGTCGTAATCGAACGCGGAGAAGCTTCTCACCGTGCGGTAGCCGACCACGTTCTTGAGCGTCACCGCGCCGAGATCCCAGTTGGTGATGTTGTCGAAATGGTTCGTTTCGACATGCTCGCCGGGCTCCATGTCATTGACGACCGTGTGCCAGTCCTGCGTGCCGAGGAAGTTCAATGTGTTGCGCAGACCCGTTTGTATCGTAGCGCCGGCGGCTGATCCAAACGTTCCGTTGAACACCGCAGTATTCGGATTGACGGCGCCGAGGCGGATGCCATTGCCGTGTGTTTCTTCCGTGAAGTACTGGTAAGTGAAGGTCGATACGAGGTTGTCGATCGGCTTGAGCGTGATAGCGGCGCGATACGACTGATCGTCTGCGTCGTCATAACGCTTGCCGTTGTACAGATTCTTGGTATAGCCGTCGTGGTTGTGCGTCTGAAACGCGAATCGCAGCGCGATCCTGTCGGACACAGGAAGGTTCAGCATGCCCGAGAAGTTGTATGTGCTGTAGTTGCCGAACGCTGCGCCGACATTGCCTTCCAGTTTTTCGAAGGAGGGCTTTGCCGGTGTGATGAGCACGGCGCCGCCGGTCGTGTTGCGACCGAACAGAGTTCCTTGCGGGCCCTTCAAAACCTGTACGGACTGCAAATCGAACAGCGCGGCATTCGTGCCGTGGGGCCGCTCCGCCACGACATCATCGAAGTAGATGCCGATCGACGGGTCGAGCGACAAGATACTTTCGATCGGACGTTGGCCGCGGATGCTGATGCTCGGGATGGAGGAGCCAAACGGCGAAGGAGAAATCTGCAATGACGGAGCGATGAAGCGCACATCTTCCAATGTCTGCACGCCGTGCGCCTCGAGTGCCTCACCGCTCAAGGCGGTAATTGCCACCGGTACCGATTGGATACTCTCCTCGCGTTTGCGTGCGGTGACCACGACTTCTTCGAGTGCTGGGGCGGTGTCCGCCTTCGCCGCAGCTCTGGATGTTTCCTGAGCTTGCGCCGTAGCAGAGCCGAGCGTCACGCAGGCGACCCCGATCGCGAGCGGCATAGGATAAATCCTGAAACGTAGTTTCTTGGCCATTCGATTTCCCCCTGACTGTTGTTCGGTTCGAGCAATCACGCCATCATGCTGCCCGTGTTCGCTCGATGCACCGCGGGTGCGATGGTCTTGATCTTGGTATCGCAGCGTTGTGGCCGGGCCACATTAAACAGCTTTATAATACCGTTATATTCCAGCGTCAAATAATTTAGGTTGGAAATTCAGTTTTCGCTGCACTTGCGCTGGGACGCCTGCGGCCGCATCAGATGATGCGACTGCGGTGGTCGCTCCAGTAACGATCCTTGATCAGCCTCTTCAATAATTTGCCGTTCTCCATGCGCGGCAATTCGGCGACGAAATCGACGGAGCGCGGACATTTGAAGTGCGCGATCCGCTCGCGACAGTAGGCGATGAGTTCTTGCTCGAGTGCGGGTTCCGCTACAACCGATGCAGCTAACTGCACTACTGCCTTCACTTCCTCGCCGAATTCTTCGTTCGGCACGCCTATCACGGCGGCGTCTGCGACTTTCGGGTGTTCCACTAATACGTTTTCCACTTCCTGCGGATAAATGTTGACGCCGCCCGAGATGATCATGTGGGCTTTGCGGTCGCTCAGATAAAGATATCCATCGTCGTCGAGATAACCGATATCGCCCACTGTGGTCCAGCCGTGGTGATCGAACGCTTCGGCGGATTTCGCCGGATCGCGGTGGTACTCGAAACGAGCGTTGCCTTCGTAGTAGATGACGCCCGCCTCGCCACGGGGCAGCTCTTTCCCGTCTTTGTCCAGGATGTGCACAGTGAATTGACGCGGTTTGCCGACCGAACCTTTGTGTTTCATCCATTCCTCCGGTCCGATGGCGACCATGCCGCCTTCGCTCGAGCCGAGATATTCGTGAATGATGGGTCCCCACCATTCGAGCATCTTCTCCTTGACCCAGATCGGACACGGCGCCGCCGCGTGGATGGCAAATTTCAAGCTGGAAAGATCGTGTCGAGTGCGTTCGTCCGGCGGCAGTTTGAGCATTCGCACGAACATCGTGGGTACGAATTGCGCCATCGTGACGCGGTATCGTTCGATGAGTTGCAACGTCAGCGCAGGGTCGTACTTTTCCATGATCACTGCAGTACCGCCGAAGCGTTGGGTGGCCATGGACCAATAGATCGGTGCAGCGTGATACAACGGACCCGGAGACAAATACACGGTGCGCTCTGAAAAAGGATATTCAGTGGCCAACGTCCGCTCGGCGAACGTGCCTTCGCCGAAGGGCGCGTACGATGATGGACGCAAGATACCTTTCGGCTTACCGGTGGTTCCGGACGAATAACACATCGCGGCGCCTTCGGTCTCTTCATCGAGCGCGCGTGCGGGATAAGCTTCGATGGCGCGTTCATAGGAATCGAAACCACTCACGTTCCCGCCGATGGACAGTCGGACTTTCGCGTCGCTGTCGCTCCCCAAACCATGCGTCAGCGCTCCGACATTTGCCGACGTGAATAGGGCTTTTGCGCCGCAGTCTTTGACGATGTAACTGGCTTCGGCAGGTGATAGATGCCAGTTCACCGGTGTGTAGTACAGTCCGGAGCGCTGCGCCGCCCAGGCGATCTCGAGGAAACGCGCATTGTTTTCCATGACGATCGCGATGTGGTCGCCCCGCCTGATGCCTGCGCCGTGGAGGAGTTGCGCGACCTGCTTGGAGCGAGCATCGAGTTGAGCGAACGTTACGACCTCGCCGCTGCCGCCCATGATCAACGCAGGTTTGTCGCCGTAGGAATCGAGACGCGGCTTGGCGGCGGATGCAGTCATTCGTTGTTCCCCTGAAACCGAGCTCCAGTTACAGCGGCGGATGTCGCACGGGCGCTGTAAGGCAATTTTAGAATTGAATTATAAAGTAAGGCGCCGCTTTCGTGTTGTCAATGAATCTATAACGGAGTTATAAAAACCGGATCGCGTGTTTCGAGACTGCGTCATCACGGCGACGCTCGCTTCTCAAGCGCGGCGGCGTGCCGCTCTCGCAGTAGTTCTTTTCTGCGAAGGTCTAGCCGATTTGGCTGCCAGTCGAGCGGACGGCTCGGGCGCCTTTGCGGGGCGAGCTGCTTTGTTGGCATGCTTCGCCGGCTCACGCGATTCGATCCCGCTCAGCAGAATCGAACACATGTCCTCTGCCAGTTCGTCCGTCGATTTTTTGAGGGGATGGGACCAGTCGTAGGCCCAGGTGAGATTGCTGAGCAGCATCAACGCGAAGATGGACGGATTGATGTCGGCGCGAAACTCACCCACTTCCTGTCCGTGTCTGATCAGATCGCGGATGAAATGCCGAGAGACCTTGGCATGGCTGATCAAACGATTGCGGATTTCGACCGGCACCTGATTGATCAGGCGCATGTAGACGATGATCTCGTCCTTTTCGCCGAGCAGGTTAGCAAGGCTCGCTTTGGCGGTGGCGATGATTCGCTCGCGAAACGTCGCCGAGGCAGGCAATTCGGCAAGTTTCTGTTCGGTTGCTGCCCACATGCGGCTCGCATTGCGGTTGAGGAGTTCCTCGACCAGTGCTTCCTTCGAATCGAAGTGATAGTACATTGCGCCCGCGTGAGTTCCGGCCTCTTTGGCAATGTCCGCCAACCGCGTTTCCGCATAGCTCTTGGTTCTGAGCACAGTGTTTGCTGCATCGAGTATGCGGGCGTGTTTTTGTTGGGATTTGGTTCCTTTGGGGTTCATCATCGACGCTTCTCGAAAACAGGCCGGCCTTTAGCACACCGTTGGAATACTAGCAGACCCCTGTTTTGAGCTGGAACTCTCGTTGTGGGTTGACTTACCCGGCGCTGTCGCTCGCGCCTCCATCGACCTTGATGACGGCACTCGTGACATAGCTCGATGCGTCACTCGCCAGGAACAATGCCGCACCGATGATTTCATCGGGTTGTCCACCGCGTTGCAATGGGAAGGTTTCACGAGCGTGGCGTTCGAAGGCGGACAAGTCCCAAGCTTTGGTGATATCGGTCATGAAGGCACCGGGCATGATCACGTTGGAACGCACCTTAGGCCCGAATGCGCGCGCCAAACCGCAGCTCATGTTGTTGAGTCCTGCCTTCGCGATAGCGTATGGCAGCTCCGTCGGGCGTCCCATCACCGCAGCGATACTGCTGATGTGAATCAGTGAGCCTCCGCGATCCTGTGCCATGCGGCTGCCGATCAGCGACGACAGCCGGAACGGTCCTTTTAAATTGACCCCGATGACTTTGTCGAACAACTGCTCGTTGATGGCCGGCAAGGATTCATAGAGCGGCGACATGCCGGCATTGTTGACCAATACATCGATATGGCCGTGCGCCGCATAAACTTCTTCTACCAACGTGTCGCAATCCGCCCAGCGGCCCACGTGACAGGCGTGTGCTGTTGCGCGGCGGCCGGTTTCTGCACCTATCTCACGTGCCGCTGCTTCGCAGTCTTCCAGCTTGCGACTCGCGATCGCGACATCTGCACCGTGTTGCGCAAACGCCAGCGCCATCGTGCGGCCCAAGCCTCGGCTGCCGCCCGTGACGAGCGCGACGCGACCGGTTAGATCGAATGTGTTACTCATCGCGCTCTATCCTGCGGCTTTCGCCATCTCGCCGGCCTTGGCGCCGAGCCTCAGCACTAGGTTGCCCATCACTTCGCCGAAGTGCTTGGTTTGACGGCCGATCAGCATGCGCGCGTAGTGACGTTCGAGAATGGCGGCCAGCTTGAATTGCGCGAGCACCATGTAATAGGTGAGATTGCCGATGTCACGCCCTGTGTGTTCGGCATAGTAGGCCGCGAGATCTTCGCGATACGGATAGTCCGTTGCATCGAAATATCCTGCGGGCGGCGTTTTTTCATCTCGTCCGCGAAATGCATACAGCACCCAACCGAGATCGAGCAAGGGATCGCCGATGGTGGTGAGCTCCCAATCGATCATCGCTGCCAGTCGCACGGGGAGATCGTTGCGGAATAACGCGTTGGCGAAGCTGTAGTCACCGTGAATGATACCCGGAGCAGACATCCGCGGCGTGTTGGCGCGTAGCCAATCGGCCGCGTAACTGAGACCCGGAATTTCGCGGCCCGCGTAATTCTCACTCTCCTTGTACGACGCGAGCAAGCTGAGCCAGCGATCGACCTGACGTTCGAGAAAGTTTTCAGGACGTCCGAAATCGGCGAGTCCTGCCGCGAGATAATCGACGTTTGCCAGCTTGGCGATGCCGTCGATCAACGCATAAGCCTTCTGCTGCCGATGATCGGGCGTATTGAAGGGCGGCGGATCGGCACGATCCTCAGCGTAGCCGAGCCAGCCTTCCACCATCGCCATGAGATAGAAGGGCGCGCCGATGACGGCCTCGTCTTCGCAATACGCATGGAATTTCGGATGCGGCACGTCCGACCCTGCAAGCGCTTTGAGCATGCGCGCTTCGCGCGCGATGATGCGCTTGCTGTCCGGACGTAGAACCTTGGGCGGGCGGCGCAGCACTAGCGTTTCCCCGCCGCGTTCGATACGAAATACAGCGTTACTGCTGCCGCCACTGAGTAATGAGCAGTGCAGCGGTGCGTCGCCGAGTTGCGGCAAGTGCTCGTCCAGCCAGGCGCTGAGCTGAGACTCGTTGATCAGATCATCGAACTGCGTGCCGTTGTTTTCGGACATGGTGTTCAGCTATTGGCGATGTAGCGCATCATCTCCGCTGTCAGATGCTCGGCATATTTGCGTCGTGCTGCGTCGATTGCGGTCGGAAGATGTGCGCTCGGGAACAGACCATTCGCGGGTTTGTAGTCGCGCAAGATTGTTTTCGCGACCACGCCTTTGTGCACTTCGTTCGGACCATCCATTACGCCTTGCCAAGGAGCCATCAGCCACATCTTTGCGAGTGGCATTTCATTCGAGACACCTAACGAACCGTGCAGATGCATGCTGCGGTAGATCACATCGATCAACACCTTCTCCGCGCAAGCCTTTACGGCGGCGATCTCTTTGCGTACTTCGCGGTTGTAGCTTTGATGCTTGTCGATGAGCCATGCGGTATAGAGCACGTGCAGGCGGAATTGCTTTATCTGTATATAAGAGTCCGCGATCATTTCTTGCACGCTTTGCTTCTCGGACAGCTGGCTGCCCGCCGTATAACGGCTCAGCGCTCGTTCGCACATCATGTCGAAGGCGCGCTTGACGTGTGAGATCGTGCGCATCGCGTGATGGACGCGGCCTCCGCCCAAGCGCGTCTGCGCCGCGAGAAATCCTTTGCCTTCCTCGCCGATCAGATTGTCGAGCGGCACGCGCACTTTGTTGAAGCGCATATAAGGATGATTGCCGTGGCCCGTCACTTCATCGCCGGTTCCCACCGATCTCACGATCTGAAGACCTGGCGTGCCTTTCGGCACCAGCAGAATGGACGCGCCTTCGTAGACGGGGACATCGGGATTGGTGACCGCGACGACGAGTAGAAACTCTGCGTAGTTGGCGAACGACGAATACCATTTTTCGCCTTCGATCACGTATTCGTTGCCTTCACGCCAGGCGCGGGTCTTGAAGACCTTCGGATCGGCGCCGCCCTGAGGTTCGGTCATCGAAAAGCAGGAACCGATCTCGCCGTCCATGAGCGGCTGCAAATATTTACGCTTCTGAGTTTCGCTGCCGAAGTGCGCCAGCAACTCGGCGTTGCCGGTGTCCGGTCCTTGGCAGCCGAAGATGCTGGGTGCGAAGGCGCTGCGGCCGAGGATCTCGTTCATGAGCGCGAGCTTGACCTGGCCCCATCCGTGGCCGCCCAAGTCCGGCGTCAAATGGCAGGCGAACAAGCCGCGCTTGCGCACTTCTTCTTTCAAAGGCTTCATCAGCTTGCGCGCGAGCGCATTGTTTGGATCGTACGCTGCGCCCGAGCGGTCGTAGAACAATACGTCCAAGGGTTCGATTTCTTCTCGAACGAAGCGGTCCATCCAATCGAGTTTTTCTTGGAACTCGGGTTCGGTTTCAAAAGACCAGCTCATCTGTGTTCCCCCTGCAATCGATGCTTACATGACCTGCCCAAAGCCTCCGCCGCAGACGATGGTCTGGCCCGATACGTAATCGGATTCAGGAATGCAGAACAGGAAAATCGAACCGGCCGCTTCTTCGGGTGTGCCCGGCCGGCCGAGTGGAATCATCTGCTTCATCGCGTCGATGACGGCGGGCTGCACACCGACGGCGATTTCGTTGCCTTCCACTTGGATGGAGGCACTTTTGCCTTTCAATGGCTGCGTGAGTCGCGTTTCGATCATGCCGAACGCGACACAATTGACGGTCACGTTATAGCGTCCCCATTCTTTGGAGAGTGCTTTGGTGAGGCCGATGACGCCCATCTTCGCTGCAGAATAGTTGGCCTGACCCGCGGCACCGCCGGTGCCCGAAACCGACGAGACGTTCACGACCTTGCGGACGACTCGCCGGCCTTCATCGGCTTCTTTCTTCGTCAACGCTCGGATCGGTTCGGCGGCGGCGCGCAAGATGCGAAAGGGCGCGCCTAAATGCACATCGAGAATGGCCTGGTATTGCTCGTCGGTCATTTTCTGGATGACGTTGTCCCACGTGTAGCCGGCGTTGTTGACGATGATGTCCAAACCGCCGAATTTCTCGAGCGCGGTGCTGATGAAGCGCTGTGGGAAGTCGGCCGCCGTGACGCTGCCGTTGCAAGCGACGGCGTTACCGCCCGCGGCGATGATCTCGTGCGCCACTTCGTTGCCCGGATCTGCATCGAGGTCGTTGACCACGACACGCGCCCCTTCTCGCGCTAGTTTCAATGCTACTTCGCGCCCGATGCCGCGGCCCGAGCCTGTGATCAACGCGACTTTACCGTCCAGCTTTCCCATCAGTGATACCTGCTTGCTTGAGCAAATGTGTTTATGCCAGTGCCACTACTGCTTCGCCGACCAGCGTGACAACATCGTTCTGCGTTCGAGTCTGCAAAGCGATGCGAACGCACGGCTCATCTCCGATCATCAACTTTTCGACGACGCTGCCGCTGCAAGTGACGACGTCTCGAATCTGTGTGGGACTTGCGAAGCGCACGCTGTAGCTGCGCAAACGATCCTGCGGTATCCACGCAGTGAGTGCGCGGCCCAAGTAGGCCATCGACAACATTCCGTGCGCGATGACATCGGGCAATCCGGCAGCTTTGGCATTGTCGATGTCCGTATGCAATGGATTGTGATCACCCGAAGAGCCGCAGAAGAGGGCGAGTGTGTGACGGGTGACGGGCGGCAACACCAACTTCGGCATTTCGTCGCCCACGGCGAGGGAACTAACGATGGTGCTCATGCCGCGTTCCTTACCACCATGGTCGTACTCGTTTCGGCAACCTTGACTCGCTCTTGGTTGCTGACCTGCGTTTGCAACACCACGAATTCCAGCGCGCCGTTCTTTCGATCATAGATATCTGCAATGCGCGTCTGAAAGAACAGACGATCGCCGGCGCAAATAGGTTGGTGATAGGTAATCTGCTGCTCGCCATGCAGAACGCGCTTGAGATCGATCTCGAGAAGATGCAGCAACCCCTCAGGGTCGGGATCGGCCATGTTGATGAGGCAGGAGACATACGTCGGCGGGGCAACGAGAGAACGATAGCCCGCCGCGCGCGCCGCGGCCTCGTCGTGCCGAATGGGGTCGAGATCACCGATGGTGGTCGCAAAAAATCGCAGCGGATAGTTCTCGACCTCGATCGAGAATTCCGGCATCGATTTGCCGATGAATTGTTTGGAAATCACGGTCAGGTCGCTTTGCGGTACAAGGTGATGACGCAAGCGCCGCCCAGGCCGAGATTGTGTTGCAAGCCCACGCGAGCGCCGTCGACCTGTCGCTTGTCGGCCGTGCCGCGCAACTGCCACACGAGTTCCGCGCACTGGGCGAGACCTGTCGCTCCGAGTGGATGTCCTTTCGACAGCAATCCGCCGGACGGATTGATGACGTATCGGCCGCCGTAAGTGTTGTTACCGTCGCGGATGAACTTCTCTGCACCGCCTTCCGGTGCAAGACCCAAAGCTTCATACGAAAGTAGTTCGTTAGCCGTAAAACAATCGTGCAACTCGACGACGTCGATGTCCTTGGGTCCAATCCCTGCGTGTTCGTAGACCTGCTGTGCGCCGAGCTTCGCCATGTCGAAGCCGATGGCCTTGATCATCGAGTGACTATTGAAAGCGGACGCGACATCCGTGGTCATGCTTTGCGCCACAATTTCCACGCCCTGAATTCCATGGCGACGTGCATACGCAGGGGACACCACGATTGCCGCAGCGGCTCCACAAGTCGGCGGGCAGCATTGCAGACGTGTGATTGGACCGAGGATGGGCTTCGAGGCCAGCACTTCTTCGACTGTCACAGGATCGCGAAACACCGCAAAGGGATTGTTGGCCGCGTGTTTCCGCGACTTCACCGTCAACTGTGCGAAGACATCGGCGCCGACGCCGTACTTTTCCGAGTACTCTTTGCCCGCCCCGCCGAAGTATTGGCCGGTGATCATGACATCGGGCAATGGGCCGAGCAGCTCGTCTTTGGTGCGATTCAACATTTCCATGATCGGCTTGCGCCCGCTGTCGGTCGCGGCCAGCGCACCGGGCACCATCTCTTCGAAGCCCATCGCGAGCGCCACATCGACACTGCCTGTCTCGACTGCTTGGCGTGCAAGAAATAAGGCCGTCGAGCCGGTGGCGCAGTTGTTGTTGACGTTGATTACGGGAATGCCCGTCAGGCCGACTTGATAGAGCGACTGCTGGCCCGACGTCGAATCGCCGAGCACATACCCGACGTAAGCTTGTTGTACGTCTGTATATTGAAGACCGGCATCCGCGAGGGCCGCGCGAGTGGCGGCAACGCCCATCGCATCGTAGCTTTCGCTCTTGCCGGGTTTGCTGAAAGGGATCATGCCGACGCCGGCGACGATAGCTTTGTTGGACATGGCGGCCTCTCGAGTAATCAGACTGCGGTGGTGGGTTCCGGCGAGAGAAAACGTGTGCTCGTGCTCGACTTTGAGAGCGCCGGCCGTGATGCCGTGCGTTCGAGTCTAAAAAATAGAATCAAATTATAATTTTTGAGACATGGCACGTCAAGAATGCACACACCCTGCAACATGTGTCTTGCTCTTCGATCTATGCGGACCAAGCGGCCGCAGCGATAATGGTTTCCGCTGTGCTCTCATCCACCCGCCACGCGCGCAATATCGCTCGAAGATCGGCGCGGCTTTGCACCGCCGGGCGGGGCGTTGCCGCAGGAGTTTCGCTGAAGCGCGGCGTCGGCGCGTTTTGGTTCGTTCCGCCGACCTCGACGAAATTGCCGCGAGCGCGATTGTGCGGATGATGCGGAGCCTCGCTCAGACTTAGCACCGGTGCGAAGCAGACATCCGTGCCTTCGAGCAGCGAGCACCATTCATCGCGAGTCTTGGTCATGAAAAGAGTCGTCAATTGTTGTTTCAGACTCGGCCATGCGTTCTCGTCTTGAGCGCCTGCGAGGGTGATGCCGTGAGGCTCGAAGGCGGCGCGATCCAGACCGAGTTTTTCGATGAGCAGAGCGTAGAACTGCGGTTCCAGCGAAGCGATGGAGATGAATTGTCCGTCGCGCGTCCGATAAGTGTTGTAGCAATGGGCGGCACCCGAGAGAACGTGCGTGCCGGTGTCGTCGCACGATGCGTTCAAATGCCGGAAGCCGATGAATGCAGCCATCAGCGTAATGGCGCCATCCAACATCGCCGCATCGACGACCTGGCCTTTCCCCGAGCGCTGTGCTTCGAGCAAAGCGCAGACGATGCCGAAAGCGAGCATCATCCCGCCGCCGCCGTAGTCGCCGACTAAATTGAGCGGCGGCACGGGCGGCTCGCCTTTTCTTCCGATCGCCTTGAGCGCACCGGACAGTGCGATGTAATTGATGTCGTGGCCTGCGGCTTTCGCGAGCGGGCCGCTCTGTCCCCAGCCCGTCATGCGGCCGTAGACGAGGCGGGGATTACGTGCGAGACAGACGTCCGGGCCGAATCCCAGTCGCTCTGCAACGCCCGGTCTAAATCCTTCGAACAGAACGTCGGCATGCTCGACCATTGCCAGCAGTGCAGCGACGCCCGCAGGGGATTTGAGATCCAAGGTGACACGATGTCGGTTGCGCTGTGTGGGATCGGTCTCCTGCACAGCTGTCAATGTACGCTCCACTGCAACGACTTCAGCGCCCATGTCGGAGAGCATCATGCCGCAGAAAGGTCCGGGGCCAATCCCGGAAATCTCGATTACGCGTATTCCTTGCAAAGGTCCCATGGGGTTGTCTCGCGTCATTTCTTGTCGACGAAATTTTTCATCCGATCGTCCAGATACAACCGTGCGAGCTTGCTCTGTGTATCACCCTCGATCTTCATCACGGCTTTGAGATCGGCGAGTCCCAAGCAGAGATTAAACACTTCTTTGGTTCGGCGCAGCCCCAACGGTGTCGCGTTCAGCATATCTTTCGCCATCGCACGTCCAGCTTCTTCGAGCTGCTCGGGTGCAGCGACTTCGGAGACCAGGCCGATCGCGAGAGCCCGATCGGCATCGACCTTACGCGATGTGTACATGAGCTCCGTGGCGATCCCCATGCCGACGATACGCGGTAGAAAAAATGTTACGCCCATCTCGCAGCCGGACATGCCCATCTGAGTAAAGGCCGTCAGCATTCGTGCATTGGTAGAAGCGATGCGAACGTCGCACGTGAGTGCGATGGCGAAACCGGCGCCTGCTGCCGGGCCATTGATCAAACCGATGACAGGTTGTGGACAGTCGCGCATCGCGGGAACGAGATCGAACAACAGCGGCTCCAACGTATCCTTGCCGTCCCCGCCCTCCAGAGGATCGCCTCCGTTCAAGACTGCTTTGATATCCATTCCTGCGCAAAAGGCACGCCCTGCGCCTTGCAGCACGACGACTCTGCACTCGTTGTCGTTAGCGAGTCCTTTGAAATAGGTGTACAGCTCCAAGAACATGCTTTGCGTCAGTGCATTGAGCTGCGCGGGTCGACTCATCGTGACCCAATCGATCGCGCCCTCGTGCCGCACCGTGATCGATTTGTAATCGGTTGCAGGTCTGTTCTTGTTGTTCATGGCATTTCCCCGTGAGGAGTCGAGCATCAACCCGGTAGCTCGTTGAACGGCACGTTCTTGTCGATGCGCACGTCGGCAGGCATGCCGAGCACGCGTTCGGCGAGAATGTTTTTCATGATCTCGTCCGTGCCGGCTGCGATGCGCAGTCCGGAACTCAGCAGCCACATGTACTGCAAATCCATCGACTGCAGCGGGTAATTCGGTAGCACCATGCCGTCCGCGCCCATCAAGTCCATCATCAACTGTGAGACTTCTTGCAGTTGCGGCGCGCTGATGAGTTTGCCGATCGCGAATCCGGGTCCCGGCGTCTGCCCGCGCGAAAGTTCGGTCAATGCGCGGAAGGTCGTGAGTTCAAGGCCGCGCGCATTGAGCCACCAGTTCGCGATGCGTTCTCGCACGCGTCCGTCCTCGATCGCAGGGCGACCGCAGAGTTCCGTGTGGCGCGCCAGTTGCAGCACTTCGATGGCGTCAGGTGCGCCGGTGATGCGTTCACCGCTAAGAATGCGTTCGAACATCAAAGTCGTGATTGCGACTTTCCAACCGCCGCCGATGGTTCCAAGGCGTTGCGTATCGGGAATACGCACGTCCTTGAAGAAGACTTCATTGAACTCCGTACCGCCGGTGATTTGTCGGATGGGCCGCACTTCGACGCCCGGCGATCTCATATCGAAAAAGAAGAAGGTCAGGCCTGCGTGTTTGGGTTTAGTGGGATCGCTGCGCGTGACGATGATTCCGAAGTCGGAATGCTGAGCGCCGGTGGTCCAGACCTTTTGTCCGTTGACGATCCAATCGTCGCCGTCGCGAACGGCTCGGGTGCGCGCGGCCGCGAGATCCGAGCCTCCCGAGGGCTCGGAAAACAACTGACACCATATCTCCTCGCCATAGAGCGCGGGCCGCACGTATCGTTGTAGCTGCTGTGGCGTGGCAAACGTCATGAG
>Ga0068855_100003470_pt1 | contig 19299 bp, 16 predicted proteins | sample KBSCornC52_FD_66592 | JGI IMG/M metagenome (GOLD analysis project Ga0068855, IMG submission 66592) | Corn rhizosphere microbial communities from Kellogg Biological Station, Michigan, USA - KBS Corn C5-2 | ecosystem: Host-associated > Plants > Roots > Rhizosphere > Soil ...
ATCGCCAACGTGCTCGCTGCTGTCACTGGGGCCATGCGACGGCGAGCTGCGCAGGCCAGTTTGGTGATCGTCTCGACGCAGGAGACCGCGAAGGTGCTGGAGGACAGTGGCGCTCGCGTTCAGTTGTTGCCGACGATCGGCATTGCTCTCCCCGAGTTGGGGCCAGCAACGGCCCGGCCTTCTTCACCCTTGCGGCTGCTCTTTGCGGGGCGATTGCTTTATTGGAAAGGACTGGAGCTGGCGCTGCAGGCGCTCGCGATGTCGGGAAGCGACGCGCATTTGACGATCGTGGGCGAGGGACGTTTTCGCCGGAGTGCGGAGGAGCTCGTGCGGACTTTGAGGTTGGAGCGACGCGTGCAATTCGCCGGCCAGATTCCGAGGGAGGTGATGCTCGCACAGTATCAGGACTACGATGCGATGCTTTATCCGAGCCTGCACGATACGGGCGGCTTCGTTTTGCTCGAGGCGATGGCGCGGCGATTGCCGGTTATTTGCCTCGCTCGCGGTGGCCCGGCGCTGATCGCCGCTGAGGGTTGCGGGATTTGTGTGCCATTGGAAGGCCGCGCGCGTGTGATCGCGAATCTCGCCGCGGCGATTCGACAATATGTCGCGGAACCGGAGCTGTTGCGGCAGCACGGAGAGCAGGCCCGGGCCCGCGTCGGTGAGCGCTATGCGTGGGATAAAAAAGGCGAAGTGATGAACGTCTTGTACCAGGAGGTGATGGCGTCGTGAGCGATTGGCGGACGTTATTTGGCGGATCGGTGGGAGGCCAGCACTGGAAGCTTTGGCGATGGCATTTGCTGCGACGCCGCGGGCACGACTTTCTGCTCCTTCCGGAATTGGCGTCGCCAGCGGCGCAAACGCTGGCGCTTCACCCGGCGCAAACTTTGCTGGCGCGCGCAGCCTGTCAGGCATTGCGGTGTTGGTTGCGATTGCGCCTGCCGGTGCCGTTTCGGTGGGCGACAATGGAGCTTTCGGAGTCTGCGCCATTGCTGGCTTTTTTGACGTGGGTTGCGGGCACCCCACCTCTCGCCGTCGGGTTGCTCTGTGGAAATCCGCTAAACCCCGCACAGCGCTTTATCCTCCTAGTCTTTGATGCCGCAGAAAAGGTGGTGGCGGTCGTGAAAGTGGCGGCGGCCGAAGCGGGACGTGCACTGATTCGCCGCGAAGCGGATTTTCTCGAGTCGTGTTCCGGCATGCAAGGCTTGCCCCGGTTGCTCGGGCGGCTTTCCCACGACGCGGCAGAGGCATTTGCGATGGAGTTTGTGCCGGGAAATTCGCCGGCGGTAAGTGATATCGCCGCCTTAGCGCGGACTCTTCACGCTTGGATTGATCCACAACAATCTGTTCCACTCGGGCATATCCCATCGTGGCAACTCCTCGCAAAGGATGGGGCGTTCTCTACGATCAGCGAACAACGGGTGCGACCAGTGATTTTTCACGGCGACCTGGCGCCTTGGAACGTCCGCGTCTCACAGGGCGAATGGACGGTTCTGGATTGGGAGCGCGGGGAAAAGGTCGGCGTGCCGACTTGGGATTGGTTTCACTTCGAGCTGCAGCACGCCATTCTTGTCCGTCGATTGTCCGCTACCGCGCTTCTCAGCCTCGCCGAGGAGATGTTGGCCCGGCCGGAATTTATCAGTTACGCGAAGACCGTTGAGGCTGCCGGATGTGAGCGCCTCTTGTTGCATGCTTACCTCCGCTACGCGGTCGAAGTGCTCCAGCAGACCGAAGGGATGGCGCGCCTGAGGGAACTGGAGCGTGCGTGGGCGACGCGTGTCACCAAGTCCGGGGGATTCTGAACGATACCGCGGTCGCTAAGCGATCCACCGTTTTCCCGACAGGGAGCGTAGCGCGCACACGAGGCCTTTCACATATTTGTCCTCGGCGAACTGGGCGAGAAAGGCCGCCCGCAATTCCCCGGTATCCCATTGGAACGCCGCGATCAGCGCCTTGGAAATAGCGCCGGGATTTTGGATCGGTGCGAAGCCCGGGTAATCGGCGGGCAGCAAATCCGGCAGAGCGCGCCAGCGAGTGGTCACGACGCACAGCCCGGCAGCCATCGCTTCCACCACCACCAGCCCGAAACTCTCGGCATGATAATAAGTCGGGAAACACAGGCAATCGCTTTGCCAGAGCAACGCCGTCTTGGCTTCGGAGTTCACGAACCCCGCGTAACTCACCGCTTCCACCAAATCCGGCTGGCAGACGCGGTATTGAAATTCCTTTTCTTCCCGCGCCTCGAGAAAGGCCCCGGCGACAACGAGGCGGCAGCGGATGGGGGAATTTTCGCGCAACAGCCGGGCATTGGCCGCGGCCACGGCCTCGAGTGTATCGAAGAGGCCTTTTTGTCGTGTGCAATGCGCGAGGTAGAGGACGTGGAATACTTCCGGATCGCCGCCGGCGGCCGCGCGCTCTTCCATGGAAAGAGTTTCCCCGCGCAGCAGCTTGCGGCGGGCTTCCACCCGCGCACGACGGCGCGGCAGCAGGTCCTCATCGAAATCCGGGCACGGATCGGGAATGCCATTCGGGACGATCTCGACCGTCTGCGAGCGGAACCACAGAGCATCGCGCATGCTGGGATTCGCGAGGGCGATGCCGAGCTCACAGCGACCCAGCAGACGATGGGTGATCCAGCGTTCGATCCATGTCCCGTCCGAGCGCAGCCAATCTCCGAGTCCCACGGCGTGCCAATGGTGTACGATATTGCGGAAGAAAGGCCGGCAGAGCAGCATCACGACCCAGTCGCGATAGAGCGCGGCGCGTTTGCCCGGCGCGGGCACATAGTAAAACGTGTGCACGTCGTAGCGATACCGGCACCAGATCGCCTCGAGGCAATAGCGGATGACGAGCCACATCTTCCCCAGGCGAAACGAGCCGATATCCTCAAAGCCCTCGGAGTAGCGGCAATTGACGTGATAGCACTCGATGTCCGTTGGCGGCGGCGTGCCCGCCGGGCGATGGCGGCAATCGCCGCCGAAGCCTTCCACCATCAGCTGCACCATGTAGCTTTGCCCGTGGTGGGGTGGCGGCGTATGAGCGAAGACGAGGAGCTTCATGGAGCGTCTGACGGATTAGCGCAATGTGAGGTTGCTGGGAAGCCCGCGACTGTGTGCAAATAGGCCTCGTGAAATTTTCCATCGTGACGCCCAGCTTTCGCCAGCTTTCGTGGCTGAAGCGTTGTGCGCGCTCGGTCGCGGATCAGGGCGTGGACGTCGAGCACATCGTGCAGGATGCCGGGAGCGGTTCGGAATTGGAATCCTGGGCGCATGCCCAACCCGGCGTACGGCTCTTCGTGGAAAAGGACAACGGGATGTATCAGGCGATCAATCGCGGACTGGCGCGCGCAACCGGGGACATCTGTGCATGGTTGAATTGCGATGAGCAATACCTGCGAGGGACGCTGGCGCGCGTGGAACGGGCCTTTGCGGAAAATCCGGGCGCGGACCTGGTGGCCGGCGATTTCCTGGTGCTTGACCCCGCTTCGCAACTGCTGGCCTTTCGCAAGATCACCCCGTTGCGGCGGGCGATGATTCTGACCGATCATCTCTACGCGTTTACCTGCGCGATTTTCTTTCGGCGTCATGTTTTCGGCGAAGGCATGCAATTCGACGAGAGCGTGAAGACCATTGCGGATGGAAACTGGATCGCCCGGGCGCTGGCCCGCGGGCATCGGGTGGCATATGTACGCGAGTATCTCTCGGCGTTCACTTTTACCGGTGACAACCAGAGCGCGCAGGAACTCGCGCGAGCGGAGACGGCGCGGGCGCAGCAGGCGTTGTCCCTGTGGATGCGCGTGCTGGGGCCGGCGTTGCGAGGCGTACGGCGGATGGAAAAGGTGTTCGCGGGCGCCTATCGCAGCGGACCGATCGAGTACGACGTCTACGCCGCGGAGAATGATGAGCGGCGCACGCATTTTCGCTGCGCGCAGCCGCAGTTTCGTTATCCGACGGCGCGATAGGTCCGCTTACGAACGGTTCACAACCGAGCTGCGCCCGCTGGTCATCTCGTCGTAGATCCAGCGATAGGTCTTCTCCATGCCGTCGCGCAGCTTCGTGCCGGGCTGCCAGCCGAAGATTTTCTCGATGAGCGTGTTGTCGGAATTGCGGCCATTCACGCCTTTCGGCGCGCTGAGGTTGTAATTGCGCGTCAGCTTCACCCCGGCGAAGTTCTCGACGATGTCCACGAGCTGATTGATGGAGACGAGCTCATTGCTGCCAATGTTGATCGGCTCGATGAAGTCGCTGTTCAGCAGCCGTTGCGTCCCGTAAAGGCAGTCATCGATATACATGAAGCTGCGGGTCTGTTCGCCGCTGCCCCAGATTTCGATTTCGTGTTTTCCGCTGAGCTTGGCGTTGATCACCTTGCGGCAAACCGCCGCCGGCGCTTTCTCGCGGCCGCCGTCGTAGGTGCCGTGCGGGCCGTAGACGTTGTGGTAGCGGGCGACGCGCGTCTGGATGCCGAAGTCCTCGCGGAAATGGCGGCACATGCGCTCGCTGAAAAGCTTTTCCCAGCCGTAGCCATCCTCGGGTAGCGCCGGGTAGGCGTCCTCTTCCTTCAGCGCGGTGACGTTCGGGTCGCGCTGCTTGTCGCCATTGTAGACGCAAGCGCTGGAGGAAAAAAAGAAGCGCGAGGCGCCGAATTTTTTTGCGGCCAGCAGCAGGTGCGTATTGATGAGCACGCTGAGCATGCAGAGCGCCTTGTTCAGCTCGATGAAGCCCATGCCGCCCATGTCCGCGGCGAGATTGTAGATGACGTCGCAGCCTTCCACCGCCTTTTCGCAATCGCCGAGATGCTCGAGGTTGAGCTGGGAATTTTCCACGTCATCGAAACGCTGATACCATTCGGACAGCGGCTTTTTATCGACGGCGCGGAGTTGGGTGTGGCCCTGGCGGCGAAGATCGGCGATGAGGTGGCCGCCGATGAAGCCACCGGCGCCGCAGACGAGAATTTTGCTCATTGATTTAACTGGGTGCGGGGGATGGGAAGCCCGTCACTGTCTACGGCGCGGTGACGCCTTCAAGCGGATATTTACGCAGCCCGAACATTTGACCGAGGATGCGCCAGATAAATAACGGGTTGTTAACCAGGTAGCGGCGGCCGAGGCGGCGGGGTTCCGAGCAAAGGCGGTAAAACCATTCCAGCCCCGAGCGTTGCATCCAGCGGGGGGCCTGGGAGACGCGGCCGGCATGAAAATCAAACGCCGCGCCGACGCCGAACATTAAAGTCGTATCGAGCTTGGAAAGGTATTCGGCCATGAACCGCTCCTGTTTCGGCGTGCTTAGGCCGACCCAGATGATATCCGGACGCGCCTCGCGGACGATCCGCTGGAGATCGGCCTCTTCCCCAGCATTGAGCGGGCGGAAGGGCGGACAATAGGTGCCGCAGATGGTCACTCCGGGGAAGCGGGCTTCCAGCCGGGCTTTTAGCTCGTCGGCCACGCCGGGTGCACCGCCATAGAAGAAATGGCGGAACGCGGTCTGCTGGGTGGCGCGAAAGATTTCCAGCATGAGGTCGGGACCGTAAACCCGATCCACCCATCGCCCCTGCGCCTGCCGGCCGAGCCAGACCAGTGGCATGCCGTCGGTCGTGTTGAGAAAAGCCGCATTGAGGATGGCGCGGAAGGCGGGGTCGTTTTGCGCTTCGCTCACCCCGTGAACGCCGGTGACGCAGACGTAACCTTGGCGCTTCTCCCGCAACGCCTCCAGCACCGCCTCGGTGGCGACGGCGAGATTCATGGCATGCAGGGCCACGCCGAGGACATTGAAGCGTTCGATCTTCATGAAGCAGGAGGCAGCGCGACGAAGCGCGCGCGAAAGGTGCGGCCCGTGCCGGCGCCCGCGGGCTCTCCAAGCACCGCCCCGCGCCACGTGGCGGCCACGGCATCCGCCAGGGCCGGCCAGGACCATTGGCGGAGGAATCGGCGCAGCGCCCCGAAAATCGTCCACGCGATCCGACGGCCGTGCGGCAGGCGGAATCCGATGAAAGCGATGTTTTGCACCATGGCGCTATGTTTGAGGTATCCCGCTTCGCGGGAAAGCGCGGTGTTTTCGGGAGGTGGTAAATGTTGGACCGCCACGGTCGGCGCGAAGACGCCCCGGCCTTGCGCGGTGAAACGCAGGCTGAATTCGAGGTCTTCACCCCGGACCCAGAAGTCATCGCGATGCGGCCCGTGCCGCTCCAGCGCCGCCCGCTTCACGAGCAGGCAGATGCCCTGCGCCCAAGTGAAATCCCGGGCCTCCCCGCCGAAACGCGCCCGGAATTCTTCCGCCGTGCCGGCGAAGGAATCGCGCAGTTCAGGGATTCTATTCCGCAACCCCGGCAACCAGCCCACGTGACCGTTTTCCCCAATCACGAGCGGATATGCGAGATCCGCGTGATGGCACTTCATGCTATCGGCGAGCAACGTGATCGCATCGGGCGGCAGCACCGCGTCGTCATCGAGGATCAGCACATGGGTGAGATTGGCCCCGGTCATTTGCAAGGCGCGCTGCTCGGCCAGCTTCAGGCCTCCGCCGCAGCCGAGATTGGCCCCGGGGTTGATATACTGCGCTCCGGGCCAGGCCTTCTCGACCAATGCCTGCACTTCCGCACTGCCTTCGTTGTCCACCACGATCACCGCGCTCAGTCCAGTCACCTGCACGAGGGACTGCAGCAGTCGCTGGAGTTCATGCGGGCGCCGATAGGTGGCGATCAGGGCGGCGACAGAAAGACTCATGATACCGGCAACGCTTCTGCACCGGCAAATTCCCGGGGCAGCAATCCGCGATCGATCAAGTTGCCGAGATGTTCACGGATCTCGGGCCACACCCGCTCCGGTGCCAGGCGGGTCATGCAGTACGGTTCCGCGAACTTGCAGTAGTCGAAGCATGGCCGCCACGGACAGATGTCGCGGATGACCACATGGTGCTGGTCGCCCCATGGCCGGAACCAGTCGGGATTGGTCGGGCCGAAAATCGGGATGACGGGTCGTCCGCAAGCAGCGGCGATGTGGCCGGGGCCGCTGTCGTTGCAGAGCAGCAGGTCGACGCGCCCCAACACATCGACCAATTCGGGAACGGTCAGAGGCCGCAGCACCGCGTCCGCCAGCGAGGTGAGCGCGGGACCGCAACCTTCCGGGCCGGGGACCAGCACGAGATCGAAGTGGAACCGGGCTCGCAGTCGTTCGACCAGGCGGACGAAATACGCCTCCGGCCAGCGCCGCACGCCGATCCGCGCCCCGGGATGCAGGCAGAGGATCGGCCTTCCGGAGAGCCCGGCTAACATTTGGTCCACGCTCACCGAGCGATACTGCGCGTGGTCCAATTGCGGGTCGATAGCGTCCATGCCCGCGAGATCGAGCGCCCGGCCGATATCGCGCCAGTCCTCCACCTTGTGCTGCTGCGGACGGGTGCGCGTGAGCGGGTGCGTGAGGAAGGCATCACTCCCCCAGACCGGAAAGCCGTAGCGCTTCCGTGCCCCGGCCAGGAGCATGACCAGATGATCGCGCGGGTCGTTCCGCACCGAGACTGCCGCGTCGAACGGTTGGGCGCGCAACTGCCGGAAAAACGCGACGACTTTACCCCAATTCCAGCGCCAGAGCGCATATTTGCCGCGGTAGGCGGACCACGGCGCGTCAAAGCTAACGAAACGGATATCGGGGAACGTCGGTTGGAGAAGCCGCGTGGCGTGCTCCTTGCCGACGAGCGTGATGTCGTAGCGTTCCTGTGCGGCGCGCAGCAGCGGCGTGGCAAAGGTCAAATCCCCCAGTCCCCAGAATTCGAGAACCAGAAGCTTGGGACGGTTCGAAGTGGGCGGGGCGTCAGGCGAGGGCAAGATTTCGGGCAATGCTAGAGTTGGGGGTGGAAATGGCAAGACGCCGCCGGGTTGACATCAGTTTTTTACCCAGCCGCTCACGGTCAGCGGTCAAAGGCGCATCGCAACTTCTTTTTGTCGGCAAATTGTGACATTCACGTGCCTTGCGCCCATTGAAAGAACGCGAGGAATCTGTAATGTGCCGTCGCTCATGCCTTCCGCTACGGCAGTCGAACCCCCTGAGCCCACCCTCGGTGAAACGATGGCGGGCGTGACCGCGTGGATACGTGAAAACCCGCTGGCCACGCTCCTCCTCGCGATCTGTGGCGGATTGCTCGTCTACTTTTACGGGTTTTACAGCGTTTTCATGAACGGGGAGCAATCGACGGCGGTGTGGGCGTGGAAAGGCTGGAACGACGAGAACGATCAGGTCCACTGCCGCTTCATCGCGCCGATCATCCTTTTCATCTTGTGGCAGCGGCGCGGAGAGCTCACGTCGATCGTGAAAGAGCCCAGGCTGCGCGGCCTCGCCTTCGTGATCAGCGGCATCGTTTTGTTTGTCCTCGGCGTTCGCTGTTTGCAGGCGCGTCTCGCGATTGTCTCCCTGCCGCTCGTCGTCTACGGCAGCGCGGAATATCTCGGCGGCAAGGCCTTCGCCCGCATTTTCATTTTCCCGTGCCTGCTCATGCTTTTCATGGTGCCGGTCGGAGGCGTCATCCAGAGCACGGTGACGCTGCAATTGCTGGCGTCGAAGACGGTGGGTGCGCTCTGCGCCTTGCTCGGCATTCATATTCAGTTGATCGGCACCACCATCAATGTGGATGGACATTCTTTCGAGGTGGCCGGTGGGTGCAGCGGTATTCGCTCGCTCATGGCCATGACCATGCTGGCCGCGCTTTACGTCTATTATGCGTTGGGCCGTCCGTGGCAGCAGTTCGTCGTTTTCGCCGGATCCATCTTCTTTGCCTTGATCGGGAATATCGCCCGTCTCTTCACGGTCGTGCTGGTCGCCAAATTCTGGAGTCCGGAAATTGCCGGCGGTCTGTATCACGACTACTCCGGCTTTGTCTTCTTCCCCATTGCCGTGCTGGCCATGGTGGGCTTTGGCAATCTGATTAGCCGCGATTGGAGCCAGGCCAGCGCCCGCATTGCCAAAACGCTGACCGCGCCCGATCACGAAACGCCGCGCAAAAACGTGGACGAAGTGGAAGGCGAAAAGAAACCCGCCGGCCCGATCTCCTATGACTACTAAGCATCTCGCCATTCTCCTGGCCGTGCTGCTGGTGGGACTGGGCAGCGTCTTCCTGCTGCCGCGCCACCTCGGTTTTCAACCCGTGGGTGTGGAGATGAACCTGCCGAAGATGGTCGGCGGCTGGTATGGCCGGGATCTCGATTTTTCGGAAAAGGAGCGCAGCGTCCTCGGTGAAGACGTCGGCACGGAGTTCGCCCGCAAGGCCTATCACAACGGCGCGGGTTTCGAAATCATCGCGTCTGTTGTGCTCTCCGGTGAGGACATGAGTCGAAGCATCCATCGTCCCGAGCGATGCATGCCCGCGCAGGGATTCACGATTATCGACAAGGGCGCCGTGCCGGTGGCCTTGGGGGATCACGGGTTGCTTCGTGTGACGCGGCTGCAAAATGTCCGCAACGTGACCGGGGAAAGCGGGAAGTCCCTGGCGCTCTACAATGTCACTTACTACTGGTTCGTCGGGCACACCGTCACGACCAGTTCGCACATTCTCCGCACCTGGCTGGATATGAAGGACCGGCTGATCCACGGCTACAACCAGCGCTGGGCCTACGTCACTGTCGCCGCGCAATGGCCGCCCGGCGCGGAACAGGATCCCCGCGCTCAGCGCGTGATCGATGACTGGATGAAAGACTTCATCAAGCAACTCGTGCCGAAAATCCAGAAGGACTCGGTGCAGATTGCGAGTGTGAACTGAAGAAGCGGAGACGCTCTAAACAGTCGCGTCGGCCAGTTCCGAACCCTTCCCAATTTTTAGCAAACGCAGCGTCCGCAGCGCTTCAGGGTCCTTGTAGTGGCGCCGCAATCCGCTGTCGGTCAACGAGCTGGCGGGCACGTGGGTAATGAATTCGGCGAAGCTCTTCTCCACGCGGTCCCGCTGCAACTCAACGCCCTTTTTCGTTTCCCAAAATTCTTCCTCGATCTTGGCCAGTGCGAGCGCGGCTTCATCGGGTCCGAGATTCTCGCGGCGCCCCAGCAGCCAGACCAACTCCGGATCTTCCGGCAGCGCGACCGGGAACGGAACAAACGGCGCCTTCACCTCTTCCTCCGCCACCGTTGGGTCGACCTTCACCTTGCTGCTGATGGTGCGATCCGGCAGGACGATTTCCACTGCCACCTGCTTGGTCTCTTCGTCGGGCGTAATGGCCACGTTCTCCTCGCCAAAGTGCGCGGTGAGCTCATTCTGCAGGCCGGTCACCGTCTGGGGCTCGAGATCCGGGATCGCGCCTTTTTCGCAAAATTTTTCGAAGGACTCGATGTTCTTCATCAGCTGAACCTCCTTTGCCACCTCATTGTAAATCATCGTCGCCAGGTGCGGATCGTTCGTCGCCTTGGGGAGCACTTTTTGCAGCAGGGCAAGCAATTGGGCCTCATTGAGTCCTTTGATTTTCATAGGCAGGTTGCAGTCGGAATTTTCGGGGGCGGGTTTGTCTCCCATGCGCGGAGAAAGCGCAAGAAATTACCCGGCGTTTTCGCCATTCTTCCGTGCTCTCCGCCAAATGCGACAACGGACCGCTTTACGCCGCGGGAACAGCGGCGGGGTATTCCACTTCGCCGGTGAGACGGAGGTTGTCGCCGAGGCGGATGTAAGTGGGCTCGCGAATGGTGGGGGCTTCCGCATTCGAGCCGACTCCGAGCCCCTTGACGCCCACTGCGGGGCCGCCGCAGAGCAAGGGAGCGAGATAGAAATGGACCCGTTGGACCAGGCGTCGATCGAAGGCATCCCCGAGCACTGCGCCACCGCCCTCGATCATCACGCTGGTGATCTGCCGTCGGCCGAGATCGCGCAGGACGGTGCGCAGCGATTTTCCGCGATAGACCAGCGTGCGTTCGCGATGTTCGTCGGTAAAGAGGTGCGCATCCTTCGGCAGCTTTCCACTACGCGTCACGACGATCCGCCAGGGCTGCCTCGCGCCGCGCACCCCCCGCACGGTGAGCCGCGGATTGTCCTGCCGCAATGTTTCGGCGCCGATGAGGATCGCATCCACCTGCGCGCGGAGCCGGTGCGCATCTTTTCGCGCGGCCGCGTTCGTAAGCCATTGGCCTTCTCCTGGTGGACGCGTGATCCGTCCATCGAGCGACATGCCCGCTTTCGCGATGACCAACGGCGTCTTCGTCACGATCCAGTGATTGAACGCCGCATTCAGCGCGCGGCATTCCGCTTCCAGGACGTTGGTCGTGACAGTAATACCCGCATCGCGCAACAGCTTCACTCCGCGCCCGGCGTGGGAGGGATTCGGATCGATCGTCCCGATCACCACGCGCCGGAAACCCGCGGCGATGATCGCCTCCACGCAAGGCGGCGTGCGGCCATGCGTGGAGCACGGCTCCAGCGTGACGTAGATGGTCGCGCCCCTGGCCGGCGCCGGCTTCGGCAAAGCTCGCAACGCTTCGATCTCCGCATGTGGCTGTCCGGCGCGATGATGATACCCGCGCGCGATGATCTTCCCGGCGCGCACGATGACCGCACCGACCGCCGGATTCGGGCTGGTCTGGCCCAATCCCCGGCGGGCCTCGGCCAGGGCTGCTCGCATGAAATCTTCGTCTTGCATCTCCTCGTTAATAAACCTTGCGCAACCACCTTTGAACCCGGAACTTCACGCCGTGTCCCTCAGCCTCCGGGAGAAGCAACGCCTCTACCACAGCCTGGCCCAACTCGTCCGCCAGGGCATTCCCTTTCCCGCCGCCCTGAATAAGCTCGCGCCCGGCGCGCGGGGGGATACCCGCCGGCTGATCGAAGCGGCGCGCAAATCCCTGGCCTCGGGCCACACCGTCGGCGAGGCCTTCACCGCGATGCCATCGATTGTCTCTTCGCTGGAGAGCGCGGTGGTTAGTGCGGTGGAGAAGAGCGGGCAACTCGATCGCGGCTTGCGCGATCTTTCCGATTACTTCGCGGCGCTCGATAAAGCCCGGCGGGACTTCATCATGCGGTGCGCTTACCCCGTATTCATGCTGCACTTTGGTATTTTGCTGCTGAATTCGCCCACGCTTTTCACCCAAAGTGCCAGCGCCTACGGCCGCCAGGTGGGCACGGCTTTCCTCTTCGTCTACGCCTGGGTCGCCGTCATCGCGTTCGCCGCGCCGTTGCTGCGCGACGCGGGCGCCGTCAGCGCGGGCATCGATCGGTTGCTGATCCTGTTTCCGCTCCTCGGGCAGATTCGCCGTTCGTTTGCTCTGTCGCGTTTCTGCACCGTCTACGGCTTGCAACTCGATGCGGGGATCAACGTCATCGACTCCGTGATCATGGCCGGCCGCTCCAGTCGAAGTGGACTGGTACGCTCGGCTGTAAATTCGGCGGTGCCGAATATTCGGAGCGGTTCCCAAGTGGGGCCGTTGCTGGCGGCCAGTGGCGCTTTCCCGAGCGACATGGCGCAGGCTTTGATCGTCGGCGAAGAAACCGGGTCGCTCGATGACGAGTTGCAGCGGCTCAGCCTCGAGTTCCGGGACCGGGCGCTGATGGCCCTGGCTGCTTTCACCGAGTGGTTGCCGAGGCTGATTTACATCGGTGTGGTGCTGTATATGGGGTGGAAGATCGTCAGCTTTTACCAAGGGTATTACGGGCAGATCGAGAAGATGCTTCAATAGTGCCAAGGCGGCGCACCTGAGAGCGGCGCCCTCTCATTAGAACGGAGACAAAACGTCTCTATTCCGTAACATCATCGCGAGTTGGAAAAAATTCGTAATATCCTGATCAATAGGTTCTTATAAATCACGGATTGGCCCCAGAAACGGATGGCATTCCATAAGCTAAAAAGGAAAGGCGAAGAAACCAAAACCCACTTCACCAATTCCAATCTTATGAGCATCATTCGTTATCAATTCCCGCAACTCTCCAGCCGGCCCTCGTTTGATCGTTTCAGCTCCCTGCGCGATGAGGTAAACCGCCTTCTCGACTTTCCATGGCCGAGCCGCGAGAGCGCCCTGCCTGGCGGCTGGTCCCCAGCGCTGGATGTCTTCGATGACAAGGACAACCTCGTCGTCAAAGTCGAGCTGCCCGGCTTGAACAAGGACGCGATTAATATCTCCCTCGACAAGGGCGTCCTCACCATCTCCGGCGAGCGCAAACAGGAACGGGAGTCCCAGGAAGGCGAGTCCTTCCGCAGTGAACGTTCCTTCGGCAAGTTCCAGCGCAGCGTCACCCTGCCTGCTCCGGTGGACGGCACCAAGGTCAGCGCCTCCTACAAAGACGGCGTCCTCACCGTGGACCTCCCGAAAGCCGAAGAAGCCAAGCCGAAGCAGATCGCCATCAACGTCGCCTAATCAACCAAACACCCCAACTTCCCATCTCCGGCGGGTTCGCCATGGCCCGCCGGAGTCAGCCAAAAAACTTCAACCAATTCACTTTTAAGAAAGCCATGAACGCCACCTTGAATAAACCCGCTTCCCAAACCGACGTCGCCCGGAATGGGGCGAACCGTGTCAATTACGTCACCCCGCTGGCCAACATCCTCGAATCGAAAGACGGCTACGTCCTCGAAGCCGAGATGCCCGGCGTGAATAAAGAAGGTCTCGAAGTCACCATCGAAAACGGCGAGCTCACCATCGTGGGCCGGCGCCCGGTCGTCGAAAATCGCGGGCGCCAGGTCTATCGCGAATCCCGGCCCGTCGACTACCGTCGTGCCTTTGAGCTCGATCCCTCGATCGACACTACGAAGATCACGGCGAAGCTCGATCAAGGCGTCCTGACGCTCCATCTGCCGAAGGCGGAAGCCGTCAAGCCGCGCAAGATCACCGTCGGCTAAGCTCGGACCTCATTTGGTTTCGGTAACCCACGACCCCGGGGCAGCGCGCCACGGGGTCGTGCTTTTTAGTGCAGGCCTGGGCGCAGCAGTAATCCCCCCAGGGAGTTTCATCCCGTCAAAGCTTGCGGAATTGCTCCGTGACTTCCGCGACGACGAAGCCCAATTTTCGGATCGTGTCGCGATTGATCATCGTCCGCCCATCGGGCTGCAGGTACATCCGCTGAGTCATGCGCACATTGTACAGCGCGTTGCCGGGTTTCGTGGCCAGGGTAAAACTCCAGACAAAGGTATTGCCGCGCGTTTCGCCCCGCGCCGTGCCGATCAAGTCGTTGGCCGTGGCTTCAAAATGATGCGCATCGATCCGGTGCATCCGCCAACTGCGGTGTTGGCGGGGGCGCTTGCTGAAATAGAGGTCCTGCTCCATGCTCAATTCGTTGCCGGCCATCCGCCCCGACGTTTCCGTCCGAATGATCTCCGTCGCCTCGCCACTCCGATTTTCAAACACCCCCCAAGAGCGGGTGTGCCCGGTGAAAAAGACCATCGGGTCAAAAACGGGGTCTCGCGCGGTCACTCCACTGAACGGAGTATCCGCGGCGTGGCCCAGCTGCGACGCGGAGAAATAGAGGAGGACCGAAAGAAACAGACCTCCCTGGAAATCGCGGAACGTAAAGCGCATCATATATCCTGAAATCGTTTCCCGGGTCTCGGACGTCCTTGATCGAATGACGTGACGAACCGTTTCCCTCACCGTCGAGACTTGCCGAATGTGCGATTTCCGCGCCTTTTAAATGCGTGTCGTTTCATTGGTCCATTGTCTGGCTCGGTTATCTCCTTACGCTGGGGACGATCCCGCACATTTTCCTGCGCAATAAGGCGCCGGTCTCGACGCTCGCCTGGATTTGGGCGGTCATTCTTTTTCCCTACGTCGGAACGCTTTTCTATTTTGTCTTCGGCACCGAACGCATCGAACGCAAGAAACTACGCGCCCGCCGGGAGATGGCCGCCTCGGGCGCCCGCTCCGAGCGGCGGGTGACCGCGTTCACTCACGCGCTGCTCGACGAGTTGCCCGATCCAGAGCGCGCCGCGGTCGAACTCCTGAGCAACATCAACGAGCTCGCCGTTTCCTCCGTCGAGTCCACCCGCCTCCTGGTTGGCGGAGCGCAATTTTTCTCCGCGCTCGCCCAGCGGATCGACGAAGCGCGCGAGCATGTGCACATCGAGTTCTTCATCTGGCGCGATGACGCCCGCGGCCGCGAGCTTCTCGAACATCTCGTCGCCGCCGCCCGGCGTGGCGTGGAGGTCCGCGTGCTCATCGACCAAATCGGCAGCATCGGTCTGCGCCGGTCTTTTTTCGATCCGCTTTGCGAGGCGGGCGGAAAGTTTGCCTGGTTTCGCACCGCGCACCCGCTGCGCAATCGCTGGACCTTCCACCTCCGCAACCATCGCAAGCTGCAGGTCATCGACGGCCGCATCGCTTTCGTCGGCGGCATGAACATGGCCCGCGAATACGCCGGCGAAGATCCGAAGGTCGGCCCGTGGCGCGACGTGCAGATCGAGCTCACTGGTGGCGTGGCCAAACGCTTGCAGATGGTGTTTGCCGACGACTGGTTTTTCGTCACCGAGGAGAAGCTGCTGGAAAAGCACTATTATCCCCAGCCGGTCGTGCCGCAGAAATATCTCGTGCAATCGATGCCCGACGGGCCCGACTCCCCCGACGATCCCATCCAAATGTCGATGGTCTATTTGCTCAACTCCGCGCGACACCGCGTGTGGCTCACGGCCGGGTATTTCGTCCCGAAGGAACCCTTGCTCACCGCATTGGAACTGGCGGCCGCACGCGGCGTCGATGTGCGCCTTCTCGTCTCGGAGAAATCGGATCACCCCTTGCTCGTCAACGTCGGCCGCTCCTACTACGAGGAACTGCTCCGCTTCGGGGTGAAGATCTACGAATACGAAAAGGGCATTAACCACTCCAAGGTCACGCTCATCGATGACAAATGGCTCATGGTCGGCTCGGCAAATTTCGACATCCGGTCCATGCGCTTGAATTTCGAACTGAACGTCGCCGTCCGGGACCCCGGGCGCGCCGCGGAACTCGAAGCCGTGCTCGCCTACGATTTCGATCTCGATTCACGGCCCATCGTCCTCGAGGAATTTCTCCTGCGCCCGTGGTCGCAAAAGGTGAAGGAAAGTCTCCTGCGGCCGCTGGCGCCGTTGCTGTGATTGAGAAGAGACCGCGAATGAACGCCAATAGGCGCAAATAGAGAAGGGCGTCGCCCGCCGTATTGTAGGGCGGTGATCTTCGCCGCCGGCACGGGCGAACGGCGGCCAGGATGGCCGCCCTACAAGACCGCGGCGATCCGTTTCCCGAAAATCGAATGCCTTTCCTCTGCGTCTCCGCAGTGCTGACTCTGAAAGTATTCGCGGCGTGCGTAGATTTTCAGCCCGCAAATCACGCGAATGACACGAATGAAGAAGACTCATTCGAGTGATCCGTGTGATTCGCGGGCCTACTTAAACCCCTTGGTTGCGGCTCCGCCGCGCTGGGTCCTCTGCGTTTTAAAATTCTTCTTTGGTTGTGGTTCTGCGGCGGAAGTCCCTGCGCTTTAAAAAACGCCTGCCCTAAGATTTTCACCATTTCCCCATTTGCGCATCCCCCCTCCCGCTGTTAGAACCTTCGCACTTTTGCCCCAATGAAGCCGGGGCATCGTCAACCATGCCCAAAGATCCCACGCTCCACAAAATCCTCGTCATCGGCTCCGGCCCCATCGTCATCGGTCAAGGCTGTGAATTCGATTACTCTGGGGTGCAGGCGTGCAAAGCTCTGAAAGAGGAAGGTTACGAAGTCGTGCTCGTGAACTCCAACCCGGCCACGATCATGACCGACCCGGAGTTTGCCCACCGCACCTACATCGAGCCGATCACCCCCGAGGTCGTCGAAAAGATCATCGAAGCCGAGAAGCCCGATGCCCTGCTGCCCACCCTGGGCGGCCAGACCGCGCTGAACTGCTCGATGAAGCTCCACGAGCTCGGCGTGCTCCAAAAGCACAACGTGAAGATGATCGGCGCCAAGCCCGAGGCCATTCACAAGGGCGAAGATCGCCAGGCCTTCAAGGAAGCGATGATCAAGATCGGGCTCGATCTGCCCCGCTCCGGCACCGCCCATACCATTGAGGAAGGGCGCAAGGTCGCGGCCGAGATCGGCACCCTGCCGCTCATCATTCGTCCTGCCTTCACCCTCGGCGGCAGCGGCGGCGGTATCGCTTACAACAAGGAAGAATTCGAGATCATCGTCGCCCGCGGGCTCGATCTCTCTCCGGTCAGCGAAGTGCTCATCGAGGAATCGCTCCTCGGCTGGAAGGAATTCGAGATGGAGGTCATGCGCGACAAGGCGGACAACTGCGTGATCATCTGCTCGATCGAAAACATCGATCCGATGGGCGTGCACACCGGCGACTCCATCACCGTCGCCCCCGCGCAGACCCTCAGCGACCGCGAATACCAGAACATGCGCGATGCGTCGTTCGCCGTCATCCGCGAGATTGGCGTGGAGACCGGTGGTTCGAATATCCAGTTTGCCATCGACCCGGATACCGGGCGCATGATCGTCATCGAGATGAACCCGCGTGTCTCGCGCAGTTCCGCGCTGGCCTCGAAGGCCACCGGTTTCCCCATTGCCAAGATCGCGGCCAAGCTGGCCGTGGGTTACACGCTCGACGAGGTGAAGAACGACATCACCCGAGAAACTCCGGCGAGCTTCGAGCCGACCATCGATTACGTCGTCGTCAAAGTCCCGCGCTTCACCTTCGAGAAATTCCCGCACGCCGACCCGGTGCTGACCACGCAGATGAAGAGCGTGGGCGAAGCGATGGCCATCGGGCGGACGTTCAAGGAGGCGCTGCAGAAGGCGCTGCGCTCGCTGGAGATCAAGCGCTTCGGGCTCATCGGCGATGGCAAGGATGCCGTGGTCGATGATGACACGCTGCGCACGAAGCTCACCGTGCCAAATGCGGAGCGGATTTTCTTCCTCGCGCTGGCCTTCCAGCGTGGATGGACGGTGGAAGAGATTTTCGAACTGACGAAGATCGATCGGTGGTTCTTGGAAAATATCCGGCAAATCGTCGCGGCCCATACTGAGCTAGCCGCCGCGAGCGCCAAGTTCCCCAACAGCCCAAATGTTCAAGACTCCGCACTCGAAGTATTTGGGGCGCTATTTTGTGGCGTATCCCCCCAGCAAGACTCGCCGGAGGCTTGTGCTGCTCTTCTAAAGGCAAAAAAGATGGGCTTTTCCGATGTCCAGTTGGCTCGCTTGATGCCCTATGTCGTTGGATTCGGCACTATACGGGCAAAGGCCGGGATTGTCCCCACCTACCGCCTCGTCGACACCTGCGCGGCGGAGTTCGAAGCCTACACCCCTTACTACTACTCCACCTACGGCGACGAAAACGAGCGCCGGGAGAGCGGGAAGAAGAAGGTCATCATTCTCGGTGGCGGACCAAACCGCATCGGCCAGGGCATCGAGTTCGACTACTGCTGCGTCCACGCCGCCTTTGCCTTGAAGGAGCTCGGCTTCGAGACCATCATGGTCAATTCGAACCCCGAGACCGTCTCGACCGACTACGACACCAGCGACAAGCTTTACTTCGAGCCGCTCACCCTCGAGGACGTGCTCAATATCTGCGAGCAGGAGAGCAAAAATCTCTTTGGCGTTATCGTGCAATTCGGCGGGCAAACCCCGCTCAATCTGGCCAAGGGCCTGGAGGAAGCCGGCGTGCCGATCATTGGCACGTCGCCGAAATCCATCGAGATTGCCGAGGACCGCAAACTCTTCGGGGCGATGCTCGACAAACTCGGCATCCGCCAGACCGCCGGCGGCACCGCCGTGACCGAAGACCAGGCCGTCAACGCCGCGAATAGCGTCGGCTATCCCGTGCTCGTGCGCCCGAGCTTCGTCCTCGGCGGACGCGGCATGCAGCTCGTCCACACCGAGGCTGACCTGCGCAAGTACGTGCGCGAAGCCATTGAGGCCTCGCCCGCGGCTACGCCGAACACGGCGTCGAATCCCATTCTCGTCGACCACTTCCTCGAGGACGCTCTCGAGGTCGATGTCGATTGCATCAGCGATGGAGAGACCGTGGTCATCGGCGCCATCATGGAGCACATCGAAGAAGCTGGCATTCACAGCGGCGACAGCGCCTGCGCCATCCCGCCCTTCTCGCTGAAGGAAGAAGTGAAGGCCGAAATCACCAAGGCGACCAAGGCCATGGCCAAGGAGCTCCACGTGAAGGGCCTCATGAACGTGCAATTCGCGGTCAAGGACGACGTCGTCTACGTGCTCGAAGTCAACCCGCGGGCCAGCCGCACCGCGCCGTTCGTCAGCAAGGCCATCGGCGTGCCGCTGCCCAAGCTTGCCGCCAAGATCATGGCCGGCCAGACGCTGCAGGAACTCGGCTTCACCAAGGAAATCGTTCCCACGCATTACAGCGTGAAGGAAGCCGTCTTCCCGTTCATCCG
>Ga0068855_100003472_pt1 | contig 19296 bp, 15 predicted proteins | sample KBSCornC52_FD_66592 | JGI IMG/M metagenome (GOLD analysis project Ga0068855, IMG submission 66592) | Corn rhizosphere microbial communities from Kellogg Biological Station, Michigan, USA - KBS Corn C5-2 | ecosystem: Host-associated > Plants > Roots > Rhizosphere > Soil ...
GAACTCGACCCCGCCTGTCCTCCCGGAGCCTCCGGCTCAATCACCAGCGTCTTTAGCCCCTCGCTCGCTCCGTACACGGCCGATGCCAGCCCCGCCGGCCCCGCGCCCACCACAATCATGTCGTAGAACTCCTGCGTGGCGTGGGTGCTCAGCCCCACCTTCGCGGCAACTAGGTCAGGATTGCCTTCCGCAAGAGCACTCCCATCACTGAACAGCACCACCGGCAGCTGATCCGGCTTGAGTTGGCGCTCCTCCAGCAGTTTCTGGGCCTCCTCTGACGTCGTAGCATCCAGCCAACGGTAGGGCACATGGTTCCGGGAGAGAAAACTGCGCAGATTATGGTCCGCCAGCGCCCAGCGGTTCCCGATCACTCGCAGGCCTTCAAACGGTGGCCGGTAGCCAGCCTTCCAATCGTCCAGCAGGTCGTTCAGGACCGGATAAAGCTTCTCCTCCGGCGGGTCCCAGGGCTTATTCAAGTAGTAATGGATGCGCGCCGTATTGATGGCCTGGATCGCCGCCTCCGTGTCCGCATACGCCGTCAACAGCACCCGCTTGGCCTCGGGATAGACCTCCCGTGCCCGTTCCAGGAACTCCACGCCCGGCATTCCCGGCATCCGCTGATCGCTGAGCAGCAGTGCCACCGGCTCGTAGCGGGCTTTTAGCTGATTCAAGGTATCCAGTGCTGCCTGACCGCTAGCCGCGCGCATGACCCGGTATGTTGCCCCATACTGCCGACGCAAGTCCTGTACAACCGCCTCCAGCACACTCACGTCATCATCTACTGCCAGTAAATTCGGCCTCGCCATGATCTTCCCAGTCTAAGGTGTTTTCGTTCCGCTTCATCGGCTTCCATCAACATCAAACCCGTTTCGCTCCAACCCGAGCAAAACGATCGCAATTTAGGTTTCAATTAACCACACTACCCTCATCCTGTGCCAAATCGGTAAACAGAATGTTCAGGCAACCCAACAGGTTTCCCAGTGACGACTTAGTCACTTGGGCTGTAAGCTAAATTCCGGGGTATTACTTAGGTGCAGGTACCTCTGAGCAAGGGGGGTGACGAAAGTCCTGTGTATCATTTCCACTGCACCTATGGGGAAATCCCAAAGCTTTCTGGGGCGTCTGCCGATAACCGAAGTGAGGCAGAAAATTAACGTCCGCTGTTTGGCAGTACCCGGCCCATGAGAGAAGGGAAGCCGGTTTCGGCCCAAAGTAGTTTGTTCCATTGGCGAAGAGGCGCAAATCATGAACAAAGTCATTCTCGCGGATTCACAGGCAATCTTCAGGGCGGGGACAGCCAAGGTCCTCGCTATGGACGAAGATCTGCGGATCATTGCCCAATGCACCGACCTTGACCGCATGATGCACGCAATTACCACTTTCCCCGGTTCCATCGTGGTCTTTGCCGCATCTCTCCGCCCCGACATGGCTCGCTTGCGGACAGTGCTTGAGGCGTCCAACAGTCGCGGCATCGTCATCGCGGAGAATACCGAGGCGGCCTCCAGTTATCTCCAGCAGGGATTCCGCGGCGTGGTCTTCCGCAACGTCACAGGCCAGGCGCTCGTTGAGTGCGTGCGCCGCGTCGCTGCCGGTGATACCTGGGCCCCACCCCAACTCCAGCTTCCCGACTCGCCCGAAGAAGATATGGTCGGCACGCGTGTCCGCGATCGCCTTACACCCAAGGAAATGCGCATCGTCGCGCTCATCGTCCAGGGATGCAAAAATCGCGAGATCGCGCTGCGCCTCAAAACCACCGAGCAGGTCATCAAGAATTACCTCCGCTCCATCTACGACAAAACCGGAGTCAGCGACCGCCTCGAACTGGCGCTCTTCACCATTCACCATCGCGTCCTCGCCCAGGCTGCGGCTGAAGTCGGCAGCAAACTCGAAGCCGAAATGCAGCAGGCCCCCGCTCCAATAGCGTCCGGTTCACCTGCACTCGCCCAGTCCTAGTTCAAAGCAACAGAAAATCATAAAGGCCGCTGATCCGTCAGCGGCCTTTTCTTCTTGCCTGCGCGAACAGCTGCGAGTACCGAATCATTCCACCGCGCGTGATCTTACGATCGAAAACCGCTCCTTCATCCGCATGAAGGGCTTCTCGAAATATTCGTACGATACCCAGGCAATGCCTATATCCACCATTAGCGCAGTGACAATGATGAACAGTTGCGAGTTCGGTCGGACAGAATCGCCCAGGCGCGCGGCAAATGCGAACGCAACCGAGTAGTAAACGTACAGGCCATACGAGATTTTCCCCAGGTAGCGAAACACCCGCCACGATTCGAGCGAGGCGCAACCCAGAAATCCGATCAGGATCGCAAGTACAGAAACGCCTCCCAAAAAATAAATCGGATAGGTGTGCGCGATCGAACTGTGTTGCTCTACTCCACGAATCTTATCTTTACCGAAAAGATAGACGGTGACGAGGAACAGCAGAAAGGCTCCAATAATGATTGCAAACCTAAGTCTGCCTCGAAAGGTCGGCACTGATCCGTTCAAATACAAGCTGAGTCCAGCGCCAATCGCGAAATACTGCAGTTGCACAACGGAACTTGTCCAGATTGTCGGGTTGTTCAACGCGTGGTGGTAGCACATGTACAGAAGCGACAATTGGCTGCAGATCCATGCTGCAAAGCAGATCAATGCCAGTAAGCGTCTGGTGGCAAACCGCACCACCCACGGCCATACAAGATAGAACTGCTCCTCAATCGAAATACTCCAAAGTGCGCCCAGGCTGAATCCGAGGTATCCGTATTGAGCGGTATACCAGTTTCCCACGAGGAGCAAGTAGGAAAGCACCGCAAGCCCCGGGACACCGTTACCTCCATAGGCACGAGAAACTGCAAAACCGATGCCAAGCAAAAGAAAATATACAGGCCAGATCCGAAGGATCCTGCGGCTGTAGAAGAATCGCGTATTCACAGTTCCCGTAAGATTCTTTTCGGTCGCAAGCAGCCCGGTCACAAGGTAGGCGCTTAGCGCAAAGAACAACGGCACCCCAAATCCTGGAATAGACTTGAGAGCCTTCAACCAGTCGGATGACTCGGGGTACACGCTCATCGAGTGGCCAAGAAAAACCATCAGGAACGCGCAGAAACGCAGAACGTCCAACTCCGGCCGATAAAAGCGAATGGAGGGTGCTCTATGCGCGGAACTGGCCTGCATTTCCTGCTTTTCAGGGAGCCGATCAAGGAGCGCAACTCGGGTACCGGATCGTGTCATCATTCTCTACAAAATCTCAGATGGTTCCGCGGTCACCACGGAGTTTGCGCTTCTGCACTTCTCTCGTCCATTCGACGTGCAGTCGGGGAACCTGCCTTGTTGTACCATGGCACTGGTTCACGTGCGGGCACTCTGACCTCACTACGGTAACCTGCCGTCGCAATTGGGCCAGTTATCTTTGCTCCGCAATTTGGGCATCATGCATTTTTTGCAACGGGTCAGCCCCGGTTTCCCGGTTCTTGGTTTCGACCGGGTAATCTCTGCATGGAGGTGTGGGTTGGACTGGCACAACGGTCCTCTGGCCGCGGGCCTGCATTGCTACCGCACACAGCAGTTCTTTGAAGCTCACGAGCACTGGGAGGCCGTCTGGCTCACCCTGCACGAGCCCGAGAAGAGCTTTCTCCAATCCCTCGTTCAGATCTCCGCAGCGTTCCACCATCTCCGCCGCGGCAATCGCATCGGCGCAATCTCACTGCTGACCCGTTCTCTACGCCGCCTTGATCACAGCCCGTCATCATTCTGCTGCGTAGACGTCAATCTCATCCGCCAACAAGCTCGCGCCTGGCTCGATGCCCTCGAACGCAACGCAACTGAACTCCCCCATTCGTTCCCAGAATTCCAGATCATCGATCCTGCACAATCACCTTCTGTAGCGAGGAACCTCTTCCAAGAAGAAGACCCAGATCGTTGACGACCTGGGTCCCTCAGTGCGGTTCGTCCGAATTCAGATCCCAACCCGCGAAGGAGCCGAGCCGAGCTTTTCCGCCACGCTCTTCGCCTGCGTGAACAGCAGCAGATAGTCCGGCCCTCCTGCTTTCGAATCCGTCCCGCTCATATTGAATCCGCCAAACGGATGCGCCCCCACCATCGCCCCCGTGCATTTGCGATTCAAATACAGATTGCCAACGTGGTACTCGCGGGTCGCAACGTCCAGCGCCTCGCGAGAGCCGGTGTAGATCGCGCCAGTCAGTCCATACTCGGTGTTGTTCGCAACGTTCAGGGCTTCTTCGAAGCCGTTCACTTTGATCACCGCCAGAACCGGCCCGAAGATTTCTTCCTGCGCGATCACCGCATCGGGCGCGATATCGGCAATCACCGTCGGCTCGACAAAGAAACCGCCATCGGCATTCTCTACCGCCTTACCGCCTGCGACCAGCCGACCTTCCTTCTTGCCGATATCGATGTAGCGCAGAATCGACTCCATCGCGACTTTGTTGATCACCGGCCCCATGTTGGTGTTCACAGCCGGATCGCCCACTACCAGGCTCGCCACCTTTTCGCGCACTCGCTCCACAAAAATGTCGTACACCGGCGCATCCACAATCGCGCGCGAACAGGCCGAGCATTTCTGCCCACTGAATCCAAAGGCCGCCGCCACAACTCCATCCACGGCTGCATCCAAATCCGAATCCGCCATCACCACGGTCGAATCCTTACCGCCCATTTCGAGAATCGTCCGCTTGATCCAAATCTGTCCCCGCTGGTGCTTCGCTGCGCGCTCGTGAATCTCCAGCCCCACATCGCGCGAACCCGTGAACGCGATGAAGCGCGTCTTTGGATGCTCGACAATCGCATTGCCGAAACTCGCGCCTGATCCCGGACAGAAATTCACCACACCGCCCGGCAGACCCGCCTCCTCCAGCACCTCCACAAACTTCGCCGCAATCGTCGGCGAATCGCTCGATGGTTTCAGGATGACAGTGTTGCCGGTAACAACCGAAGCCACCGTCATGCCCGCCATAATTGCGAACGGAAAATTCCACGGCGGAATCACCGCCCCCACACCCAGAGGCATATACAGAAGCTGATCCAGTTCGCCCGGCAACTGAATCGGCGTCTTCGCCTGGGCAAGCCGCAGTGCCTCGCGGCTGTAGAACTCGAGGAAGTCAATCGTCTCACCTACATCCGCATCCGCCTCGGCCCAGTTCTTGCCAACCTCATAGGTCAGCCATGCGCAGAACTCAAGCTTCCGCTTTCGGATAATCTGCGCCGCGCTCAGCAGCAGCGACACGCGTGTCTCAACAGACGTGCGGCTCCAGCTCTCAAATGCTTCCAGCGCAGCTCGCATCGCCTTCTCTGCGTGTTCAGCCCCTGCCTTCTGATGAACCCCTACCACCTGTGACGGTCGCGCCGGGTTCAATGACTTGATCTTGCCCTCGGTCCTCAGGCGTTGGCTGCCGATGATCAGGTCGTACTCATGCCCAAGGTGGCCGGCGACGGAGTCTAGCGCCGCCTTCATCTCCCGGGCGGTCTCGGGGTCTTTGAAATTGGTAAACGGCTCATTCCGGAACTCACCCTGGGGCGAGCGCGGCTCTATTTCGGTCGTGAGAGTCACAGTTGCCATAGCGAAAACGATTGTAGTCCTTCGGGCTGGATTATCCGTGCGATCACGGTCTCTGAGATTTGACTCCTGCCACCTGCCCCGGGAGGCTTTTTCTCGCGCAACATTTCCAACCTGCCCGGCGCACCCCAGGCCCGATCTTCTGAGGGAAACAAAACATTTACCTGACTCAGAGTTAGATTGACTCTCCGGAAACCTTTGTACGTCTCTCTCTTCACGCCGCCTTTTTCATCAATTGCGTTACATCCGCGAAACTAACCACGCTGTTCAGGGTTGCTAGTTAGGTACCCTCGTCCGATTGAGTTCGTCGAACGGGCCCGGGGCACAAGAGCATTCGGCGACGACAATGACTGGCGGCCAATTGAGTTCCACAGCCAGCGCATCGCACGAATTCCATGAGGGATGATGAAACCCCTATCTGACTTACCTACTCTGCGCCCCCTCTTCTGCACTTCGCTTCCGAGCCCCATATCGAACTGTTCAGCACCGCCGCGCCGGATCGGCACGTTGCCGGGCGGTGCGGTGGCTCTCCTTGCCTTGGCTCTCGTGCCTGCGTACAGCCGCGCCCAGCAGCCCTCTCCAATTCCGAACTGGACACCCGAATCTCCCGGCACCTCCGCAGGCCAATACAACCCCAACCAGGCCTACGGCTATGCCCGGCAACCCTATGATCAGGCTCAGCAGAATGACTTTCCTCCCGCGTACCAGCAGCAACCCGACTATCAGCAGCAGTACGGCCAGCAGCAATATGCTCAGCCCCAATATCAGCAGTCGCCCGACCTGAACTCAGAGCAGGCGTGGGGCGTGCCCGACCAGGGGACGGCTGCTCCGGCCTACCAGCCCCAGCAGGCACTCAGTCCCGATCGACTTGAGCAGATGGTCGCTCCCATCGCTCTTTACCCTGACAACCTGGTCTCGATCGTTCTGGCAGCATCCACTTATCCGGCGCAGGTCTCGGCCGCCGATCAGTGGCTGCACGTGCAGGGTGGCGCATCGCCTGAGCAGATTGCCGCCGGCGCCAACGCCCAGTCCGCGTGGGATCCCAGCGTCAAGGCGCTCACTGCTTTCCCGCAGGTCCTCGACACGCTGTCCCAGAACCTCCAGTGGACTACCGACCTTGGCAATGCCTATTACAACCAGCCACAGGACGTGATGCAGACCATCCAGGTCATGCGCTCCCGCGCGCAGGCGGCCGGGAACCTCCAGAACACCCCGCAACAGGAAGTCGTCGTAGACCAGGGCCAAATCGAGATCGCTCCTCCGACTCCCGAAGTCGTGTACGTGCCTCAGTACGATCCCTGGGCTGTCTATGGTCAACCGGTCAGTCCGTATCCAGGATTTGACTGGGTAGGCGCCGTTGGTTCAGCTATCGGGAATGCCCTGATTGGATGGGGACCAGGAATCGCCATGCAGGCATTCGCCGTGACTCCATTCGGCTGGCTCGGCTGGGGACTCGATTGGTTCTCTCACGCAATCTTCTTTGGCAACGACCTCTGGTGCCCTCTCGGCTTCGGAGGGCGTGATTGGGGCTTCGCTCATGGCGGCGCCCGCTACTGGGGCTACCACGGCGAGATGGCGCGCTGGCGAGAACGCGGCGGATGGGGCGGGCGCGGAGGACGCGGTGGATGGGGTGGTCGCGGTGACGGCTGGCAAGGACACACCTTCCGCTCCGGGCTCGATCGTGGTCGTTTCGGCAATGGCGGCGGCTCCTGGGGACACAATGGCGGCGGTTATGGTGGCCGTAACGGCGGAACGTGGGGCCACAACGGCAACGGTAGTCAGGGCTACGGAGGCCAGAACGGCGGAACTTGGAGCCACAACGGTGGTGGACAAGGCGGCTACGGCGGTCACAACGGCAACGGTGGTCAAGGATATGGCGGCCAGAACGGCGGCAGTTGGAGCCACAACGGTGGTGGACAAGGCGGCTACGGCGGTCACAACGGCAGCGGTGGTCAGGGCTATGGCGGCCAGAATGGCGGCAGCTGGGCCCATAATGGCTCCGGAAACAATGGCAGAGGTTTGGGCATTCCCAGCGGAGGCGCCTACAACCGGGGCGTCGAGGGACACGTTCCAAATGGCCGCGGGCTAGGCTTCAGTTCCGCTCCCGGCAACGGCTACGGCCAGCAGGGCAGGTCCACTGAGGGTTCGCAGGCTTTTAACCACGGGCCACAGCCGATCGGGCGGCCCCAGCAATACGGTGGAGGTCAGCAGTTTTCGCAGCGGCGTCAAGGGTATGGCTACAGCGCTCCCCAGCACGTCTTAGGGGGCAACTACGGACGCCAGTACGGCGGCTCCTCCGGTACCTACAGCCGTCCTTCGCAGAGCTACGGCAACGGTTCTGCCTTCGGCGGCGGATACAGCCAGCCGTACCGCTCAGGATCGAGCTTCGGCTCGGGCAGTAGCTACGGCGGACGCTCGTACGGCTACGGCGGCTCGTCCGGCATCGCCCGTGCCCCATCGGGTGGCGGTTTCCACCCCTTCGGCGGCGGGCGTTCTTCCGGTAGCTACAACTACGGCGGCGGCAGCTTCAGAGCGCCAAAGGCTCCGAGCTTCAGCAGCCATTCCTGGAGCGGTGGGGGCGGTGGTGGAGGCGGCTTCAAAGCTCCGCACTTCAGCGGCGGCGGCAGCCACTTCGGTGGTGGTGGAGGATCCCACTTCGGCGGAGGCAGTCACTTCGGTGGTGGCGGAGGTCACTTTGGAGGTGGCGGAGGTGGTCACTTTGGAGGTGGCGGACACTCCGGAGGCGGTGGCCATTCGGGCGGCGGCGGCCACGGCGGCGGCGGTCATCACCGCTAATTGATTGCAATCATCGGAAAAATAAGAGCGGCAGGGTTCAAGCCTGCCGCTCTTACTTTTTATGCACTTGCGGCTACTTGAACGTTCCGTTGCCCTTACCCAGCTCATCCCGGTGCGCTTTGTAATCGACCATCGACTGAAATGCAGCACCGCCCAACGCCTGGCTTTCTCTGCTTGCCCGGATCGCCGCAGCTACCTTGTCGATTCCATCTGCCTGGGGCGAAACCCAGACGATCGAGAAATTGCCGGGCTCTTCGGTGTGCACGGCCGGCTCGTCGATTTCGTACTCCACAATCGTCCCGTCTGCCAGCAGCTTTTCCATCAAAGGCACGACAAGGTTCTTGCTGAGCCGCTCCACAGCATCGTCCGGTGCATCGGCCTTCAGCTTGTACGAAGCCACCTGCACATATGCGCTCTTGTACGGTCCGGGCTTCCAGTTGTAGTAGTGGCTCACCTCGATCAGGTCATAGTGTTTGGTTGCGCTCTCCAGAACCGGTGCCGCGCTTCCGCCGGAGAGTTGATCGAGCACCTTCATCAGGCCGGCAATTGAATTGGACGACCACCAGTCATCGTGCGTGAACTCGCCGGGTGTGTGGACCAGGTTTTCATCGTTCCCGTATCCGACCAGCGTGCCGTCCGCGACCGCCTTGTCGAGGATGGCCTTGTCTGCGTCCATGGTCTTCGCCACTTCAGCCCAATGGGCACGCGGAATCTCCCAGTTGGCGATATACGTGAACATGGGAGGTTTCTGTTTAACTTCCTGGGCCCGGGCCAATGTTCCCGCTGACCATAGGGCCGCGAACGCGAACGCGCACAGTCCCGCAAAGATCTTTCTTTTGCTTGTCATTCGTTTTCTCCTGATGATTTGCTTTAGGCGGCGAGCAGGGGGGGAACTACCGACCGGAACGGAGTGTACAGCCGCAATCCGATCTTTGGGAACAGAAGTTTTGCGAACCGACCTTACGAGAACCGTCGGTCTCAATGGCCGCCTGTGAGCATCACCCCACGCGATGATCGAAGGCGCACTTTCCAGTGCCTCCTGACACGCGAGCTTATTCGGACGAAGTGATCCAAGCTAGTTTCTCGGCAAGACGTCACCGGCTCGTTGAGTTCCGCCGTTCGGCCAGTGGTGGATCGGCGGCGGTGAGGAAGCCGTGAGCGTCGAGGCATGCGTCCTGGAGGAGGTGAGATGGGTCGGGCTTCGGACTGTTGCGGACGAGCTGGGTGGCGAGTTGCAGTCCGTGCATCATGAGGCCGGCCCTCCTCTCGTCGATGCGGGCTTTGCCGAGGGCATCGCACACTTGCGAGATGGCGAGCCGGACGCCTTCGCGAGTTTCGAAGGAGGCGAGCTCAACCCGATTGTGGGAGTGCTTGGAGCGATTGAGGGCTTTGTGGAGCTTCTGGTGCTTGAAGCAGTAAGCCATATCGCGGAGCGCGGGGCTGTGGCAGCGCCGTCCCGTAGGCATGATGTGGCGGCATCCCTTGAACTTGAGCATACGGATCTCTCTGGGGGGGAGATACCCTCCCGCTGGCTTCTTCGGCTAAATATTCTGTTTTCAACCGGTTAGGAATTGCGGGTGGTTCTAAGCAGCTGATTTTGTGCGGTTTGGTAATTCGATCTTGAGCAGCAAGGAGTTAGCGGGCAGGGAACGAGGATGGAAGAATGAATCGTCTCGATGCGCTGATTTCGGCTCATGTCTCTATTGTGAAGAATTCCGCGAATTAACATGCAAAACGGATGAGATAAGTTCTCTGCTGCGAGGCAGGGACTTAGAGCCAATGCAGAGTGGCGAGATTTTGCCTCCCGGTGAGGCGGGAGTTTGTTGCGGATTTACGTCCTGGGTAGAGGATGAGTAGGGGACCACTAAACCGCCCCTAGGTGTCGTCCTATCTCAGTCGTTGCTCATTGTTGGGAACCCAGACAGATGGCAAACACCGGAAGTGAGAAGGTAAAGGTTAATGCGTACTCATGATCAGCACGCATTCTGGGTACTCACATGTCTGGAGTAACTCAAACCGGATTACTGATTCCGAGCTCAACACAGTGCCTTCAGAGGGAGAGATAAGGTGCTGAATTTACATAGTCTGCAGGATTGTTGATGTACGAGCTACGGCATATCGTTTCCTCATCGCCGGCCGTGAAAAGGATCGAGGACAATATGCGAACCCAGGACAAGAAGATTCCAGCAGTGCAATCTGATGCGGCCTACTGCAGTGCGATGGGCACCGGCAATTCTGAACCGGTATCGAGCTCGATCAACCACGATTCGGCTTCTCCGTCTCTGCATCTGTTTGAGTACGTGCCTCGAATCACGTTTGCTGAGCGCTATCCGGTGTTGATGTGCCTTGGGATCGCCTTTACCCTTCTCGCCTCGGCCGTCCTGGCTGAAGTTGAGTGTCTGCAAAGATCTGGCTACTTTTGGCGATGAAGTGAGCGCGTGCTTGCGATCAGCCATGCGGTCGCGCGCAAGCAGAGTAGATCTCGAAGAAAATTCCAGAGTACGAAGCCTCTCGGGCGCCATCGCTATTGATTGAATGCTGTGGCGCAGCGAGAAAATGTGGTGCGAGGAGGCTGCAAGCATCTCTTGCGATGCGTCGGTTTTTGGGCATTCCACGGTACGCATGCGCAGGATCGTGTGTTTCAGAACCCGGTAAAAACCCTAGCGGCTGTTAACGTACTTTGCTCGCCAGTGCAACCCTAAAACAGCTATGTACCTCTAAAAGACCGAGTCTGAAAGCCTTGCTCGAAAGAGACAACGCAACGTTGGAGTGATGATCAACCGCCCTCCAGCAAACTCTCTCGCAAGTGTTAACCACGATCGACAAAATTTGGGCGCTATCTGGGAAACCACGTCATGGTCGAAGCCCTCGTGCTTTGGAATGAACCGAACAATTTATCGCATTGGAATTTTCATCTTGATCCCGACTGGAAGCGCTTCAGTGAAATGGTGAAGTTGGCATCCACAGCTATTCGAAAAGTCAATCCGCAGGTTCCGGTTGTTCTCGGTGGAGTTTCAGCATGCGATTGCGATTTTCTGAGGCTGATGGCCTCATACGGCGTGATGGACTATGTCGATGCCGTTGGAGTGCACGGCTTCCCGCTGGATTGGAATCACTGGCAGATTGATGCGTGGCCTGACCGCATTTGTGAAGCGGCCCTTGTCAGCGGAAAGCCGGTCTGGGTTACCGAAGTAGGCGTGTCATCATTTGGCGCGGAAGAAGTGCAGGCGTTCGGGTTGGACCGGACTCTCCAGCTTATCCGCGGACTCACCGACCGGATCCACTGGTACAGCCTCTACGATCTTCCTCCCACATGGCCGGCAGAGACGCGGCACAAGGAAGCAGAAGGCTCTTCATACTACCGCCACTACTATCTCGGACTGATCAAGGCAGACGGGAAGCCGAAGCTTGCGATGGATCATTTTCCCAATGATGGGACTGCAGGTCTGTGCCAGTGGTTTCACTTTGAGGACCACCGATTGGACGACTCCGTTGCCTGGATGAAAGAGCACGGCGTTCGTTATCTGCGGACTGGCCTGAGCTGGGCCGACTCGTTCAGACCGAATGCCATTGAGTGGTTCGATCGGCAGATGGAAGCACTGGAGCCGTTTAACGTGGCGCTGACGCTCTGCTTTACGCCGGCTCACCTTGGAGTGGAAGAGCACCACACAAGTCCCCCGCGCGATCTGAACCAATTTGCAGAGTTCGCTGCGTGGGCGGCAGAGCGTTACACAACCAGGACGGCCATTGAATCACAACCTGGCGCGAAGGAAGTGGCGATTTCATGAGCAAGCAGATATTGATTACCGGTGGTGCGGGATTCGTTGGTTCCCATCTTGCCGATGGTCTGCTGAGAGCCGGCCATTCGGTGCGCGTTCTCGATTGTCTAACACCGCAGGTTCACGGAAACAGTATTCCGGATTACCTGTCGCGCGATGTGGAACTGGTGATTGGCGACGTGCGCGATCCCGGTGCCATGCGCAAGGCGTTGACGAGTGTCGACGTGGTGTATCACTTTGCAGCGGCCGTAGGCGTCGGGCAGTCGATGTACGAGATCAGCCGGTACATGAGCACGAACACGCAGGGCACGTCGGAGTTGCTGCAGGCGATGCTCGATACGCGGCACACGCCGGAGAAGCTGGTTGTTGCCTCGTCGATGTCAATCTATGGCGAAGGCAGCTATGTCTGCGCAGAGTGCGGAGCCAGCGCCAACCCTCCGGTTCGCACCAACACGCAATTGCGCTCCGGACGATGGGACACGCAGTGCACGCTCTGCAATGGAACTCTTAAGCCTGTGCCCACGAATGAGAAGAAGCCCGGTGCTTTGAATTCCGTGTATGCGCTGTCTAAACGCGATCAGGAAGAACTCTGCCTCATTTATGGCAGAACGTACGGAATTCCGGTGACGGCGCTTCGCTTCTTCAACATCTACGGCACGCGCCAGGCGCTGTCGAATCCGTACACGGGAGTGGCGGCAATCTTCGCTTCACGGCTGATGAACGATCAGCCACCGATGGTCTTCGAAGACGGACAGCAGATGCGCGACTTCGTCAGCGTCTACGACATCGTGCGCGCCAACATGCTGGCGATGGAGAGCAAGGCCTCCGATGGCGAGGTAATCAACATCGGTTGCGGAAAGCCGATCACAATTCTCGAAGTTGCGCAGTTCCTGGCAAAGGCGCTGGGCAAAGATCTTGCGCCGGTAATCTCGCAGAAATATAGAGCCGGCGATATCCGCCACTGCTACGCAGACTTGACCAAGGCGAGGAACCTGCTGGGATACGAACCGCGCGTGACTCACGACGAAGGTTTCAAAGAGCTGGCAGAGTGGCTGGCGGAACAAGAGGCGGAAGACAAGGCCGAAACCATGATTCGCGAATTGACAGCATACGGACTGACAGCATGAAAGGACGCGAGTTGCCGAGGAGCGCAATACACATACGTAAAGGAGAGGGTGCCTAATGAAGGGAAACAGAGCGCGCACGGTACTCATTACAGGCGGAGCGGGGTTCATAGGGTCAAATCTTGCCGAGCGGCTTCTGGGAACACCCGAAACACAGGTCAGGATCTTCGATAATCTCTCTCGCGCTGGAGTAGCACGCAATATCACATGGCTGAAGAATAAGGCCCACGGGAATCTGGAAATAGTCGAAGGGGATGTGCGGGATGTCGAAGCCGTGCGGAAGGTAGTGGACGGCGTCACTGAGATCTATCACTTTGCTGCACAGGTAGCTGTCACCACGTCGGTGGACAACCCGGAGTTGGATTTCCAGGTAAACGCAGTGGGGACATTCAATGTGCTGGATGCGGCGCGCCAGTCGTCCCTGAAACCGTTTGTCCTCTACACATCGACCAACAAGGTCTACGGCGCGCTGGAGTCAGTACCGGTGGTTGCGGATGGCGCTCGATATCGCGCAAAGGACCCCTTGTTTTGCGGCGTGAACGAATTTCAATGTCTCGACTTTCATTCGCCTTACGGCTGTTCCAAGGGAACTGCGGATCAGTATGTTCGTGACTTCGGGCGCATCTATGGCTTGCCGACTGTGGTGTTTCGCATGTCGTGCATCGCAGGACCCCGGCAGTTTGGAAATGAGGACCAGGGCTGGGTTGCACACTTCCTCTACTCAGCACTGACTGGCAAACGCATCACCATCTACGGAGACGGCTTGCAGGTGCGAGATGTGCTCCACGTACACGACCTGATTGACGCAATGGTGAGAGTTCGGGAGCAAAGCGCGACCACAAGCGGGCAGATCTTCAATCTTGGCGGAGGCCCGCTGCGCGCCTTCTCGGTGATGGAAATGCTGCACGCGATTGAACAGGTCACGGGCAAAACAATTCGCCTGGAGCATCGTGCAGTACGACCGGGAGACCAGCCGCTCTATGTATCGGATATCTCGAAGCTGGAGCGCCTCACAGGTTGGCATCCGCGGCGGGATCTCGCAATGATTCTCGCCGATATCCGCGAGTTCTGGCGCGAAGGGTGCGAGAAAGATGAATCGCAGCAGCTTGTAGGTGCGCGCAGCGCAGCGCTGGGAGAGGTCGCATGAAGTATGCACTCGTAAATCCGCGCTGGAGCTTTGAAGGGTCAACCTATTTCGGATGCCCCGAGCCGCACTTTCCACTGGAACTGCTGTATGCGCAGCAGACGTTGCGCGATGCGGGGCATGAAGTTGTCCTGATAGATGCCTTCATGGAGTCACTGAACCCCGATCAGGTCCGGAATCGGCTCACTGGGTTCGACGAAGACTTTCTTGTTATCCCGACTGCACCTTCGTATTTGTTCTGGAGGTGCCCGCAGCCTGAACTTCGCGTGCCCCGGCAGTGGTTTGCCGGGCTCGAGCGCAAATCGACGAAAGTGGCGATCGGGCCGCATGGATCTGCTACACCGAAGGCCACCCTGGCAAAGACTGGCGCAGATGTTGTGTTGCGCGGCGAACCGGACCAGACGCTTCCCATGCTTGCGCATGCACCGTGGGAAACGATCGATGGCTGCTGCTGGCGCGATGCGAGCGGAACCATCCACATGGGGCAGGGGCTCGGCGTTACGGATATGCGTGCAATAGGACCGCTGGACTACTCCGCATACCCAGTCGAACTGCACAGCCACAAGCACCACATCTTCCCGGGCAACGGTGCGGATCATTTGCGCTGCGGGGCAGAGATGGAATTTGCGCGCGGTTGTCCTTACTCCTGCACCTTCTGCAATAAGACACTCTTCCGTAACAAATTCCGCGAGCGCGAACTTGGCGCAGTGATCGAAGAGATGGACCAGCTCATTGCGCGCGGGGTGGACTACATCTACTTCATCGACGAAATCTTCGGGGTAGGAAAGAATGTCCGCACGCTGCTGGAAGAGGTAGCAAAGCGGCCTGTCTCGATCGGGTTCCAGTCGCGCATCGATTTGTGGAACGAGGAGACTCTCGATTTATTGGGGCGCGCACGCTGCGTCTCGTTTGAATGCGGCGTAGAGTCTGTGACCGAGGAAGGCCGCGACGAGCTGAATAAGAACTGCAAGTTGACGACCGATCGCATTGGCGATCTGCTGATCTACGCTCGCAAGCGGATCCCTTGGGTGCAGGCAAACCTGATCAAGACAGAGAAGGACGACGCGGAACTAGTTCGGCAGTGGCAAACGAAGCTGAAGTCCCATGGTGTGTGGGTGAGCGAGCCAGTGCCGATGTTCCCGTTTCCAGGCAGTCCGCTTTATGTGGAGACGTTTGGGACATCACCGGATGATTCAGCTTGGGAGCGAGCGCATGCGTTCTATCTGCGACTGTTCGCGGACAAAGGGTACAGCGACATCCAGGATCAGGCGCCCATGGCGCTGGAGGAATTGGAGAACGAGGCAAGACCATGCGCATCCTGATGACGACAGACACTGTAGGGGGTGTGTGGTCGTTTACGAAAGAGCTTTCGAGCGAGTTTCTCAAAAATGGTTGTGCCATCGCGCTTGTAAGCCTCGGGCGCAAACCTTCAAATGCACAGCAGGCGTGGGCGGATGCGCAGAGTGCCCGTTGGGGAGCGCGGTTCCGTTATGACGCCCTCGATACACCGCTCGAATGGATGGTTGAAAACGGGCGCGCATTCTCAGAGGCTGCCCCTGTTCTGGTTCGCATCGCGCAGGAGTTTGACGCGGACCTGCTGCTGAGCAGCCAGTATTGCTTTGGAGCGCTGGAATACGAGATACCGCGTGTGCTTGTTGCGCATAGCGATGTATTGAGCTGGGCTGAAGCCTGCCGTCCGCAGGGGCTTGAGCCGTCGGAATGGCTCGACACGTATCGCGGCCTCGTCCAGAAGGGACTGGATCATGCGGATGCAGTGGTGGCGCCGACCCGCTGGATGCTCGATGCGCTCGGAAACAATTTCAGGTTGCCGCAAGAACGAGGACTGATCGCCAATGGACGAAGCCTGCCCGAGGTCGATACCAGCTCAAGGCGCAAAATGCAGGCCGTCACAGCTGGCCGGTTGTGGGATGAGGCAAAAAATCTGAAGATGCTTGAGACTGTGGACTCGCCTATTCCGCTGCTCATTGCAGGCGAGACGGAGTATGAGTCGGTGAGTCTGTCCGTCGATGGCACGGACATCAGGGTTCTGGGCGCGCTTGCAGGCGACGAGTTGCTCACCCTGTTTCGTGAAAGCGCGATCTACATTTGCACTTCACGATACGAACCATTCGGACTGGCTCCGCTCGAGGCGGCGCAGTGCGGATGCGCAGTCCTGGCCAACGACATTCCATCGTTACGCGAGGTCTGGGGAGATGCGGCGCTTTACTTCTCAGGTGCCGAGTCGCTTTCAAGTTGGCTTTGGCGGCTGAGTGACCATCCGTGGCTCCTGAACGAAGCGCGCGAAATCGCGGGGAGCCGCGCACGTGAGTTTACGGCGGAGCGAATGGCTGCCGGCTATCTTAACTTGTTCCGGTCGATGCTAAAGCAATCTTTGGTTGGAAATTATGTCGCGTAAATTTCGAATCGCTTACTTCGCTCACGCCATTCGTTCCGATTGGAACAACGGCAATGCGCATTTTCTGCGGGGGTTGTTGCGGAGCCTTGGGCAGTGCGGACATGAGGTGGAGATCTTCGAGCCAGCGGATGGCTGGTCAATTGAAAACCTGCGCCATGAAGTAAACGGCGAGCAATCAGTGCGGCAGTTTGAAGAGACCTATCCGGATCTGAACGTAAGCACGTACAGTGCGGCAGACCTGAACGGGGCAGGCGCGGCGCATGCCTGGCGTGACACTTTGCGCGACACAGACATCGTGATTGTGCACGAATGGAACCCGCCGCAGCTTGCGCATCACCTGCTGGAATTGCGCGAGGAACTTGGGTTCCGGTTGCTGTTTCATGACACGCACCATCGGGCGTCGTCATCGCCGGAACAGATCCGCCTCTTCGGAACGGATCGATTTGATGGCGTGCTCGCATTTGGCGAGGCGCTGCGAACGATCTACCGGGACCGCTTCAACATTCAGCGCGTGTGGACGCTGCACGAAGCCGCAGACACGACAGTCTTTCGTCCGTTCTCGGATGTAGAGAAGAAGCGCGATGTCGTCTGGATCGGAAACTGGGGAGATGATGAGCGTTCGACGGAGATCTGCCAGTTCTTGCTGAGGCCGGCGGAGGAACTCCAGCAGTATCGATTTGCCATCTATGGCGTTCGCTATCCGGCCGATGCATTGCAGGCTCTGGAGAGTGCCGCGGTCGAATACGGAGGCTATCTGCCAAATCTCGAGAGCCCGGCGGTGTATGCGGAATCTCGGATCACGATGCATATCCCGCGGCAGCAGTACGCGGGTGCAATGTCGGGGATTCCGACGATTCGTGTGTTTGAGGCTCTGGCATGCGGGATTCCCCTGATCTCCGCGCCGTGGCCCGACACGGAAAGGTTGTTCCGCGAAGGCGATTTTCGGCTTGTCCGCAACACAAAGGAATCGATTGCGGCCATGGAGTGCCTGCTGCGCAACGAAAAGGTCGCGGTGGAGCAGGCGAGGCGGGGTCGCGACACCGTGCTTGCGCGCCATACGTGCATGCATCGTGCGCAGGAATTGACAGCAATCTGTGAGGAAGTGGTCCGATGAAGATCTTCGTTTTTGGCTCAAGCATCGTTTCGTCGTACTGGAATGGAGCAGCGACCTACTACCGCGGTTGCTACAAGTACCTGGCGCGCCTTGGGCACGAAATTACATTCGCCGAGCCGGATGCATATGGTCGGCAGGAGCATCGCGATACAGAAGACGTCTCGTATGTGCACTCAGTGGTGTATCAGCCGGGCTCTGGCGTGGATGCGATGCTGCGGCAGGCCTCGATGGCCGATGTGGTCATTAAGCACAGCGGTCTGGGTGTGGATGACGAACTGCTGGAACAGCGAGTCCTGGAGTGTTCAGGGCATTCGATTGTCTGCTTCTGGGATGTGGACGCGCCAGCGACAATTGCGCGCATGCACCAGAATCCCGGCGATCCGATGAGCCGCGCCATTCCGCAGTACGATGCCATTCTCACCTACGGAGGCGGACCGGAAATTCGCGACGAGTATCTGAAACTCGGCGCGCGCGCGTACTACAGCATCTACAACGGGCTCGATGTCGATACCCATCATCCCGTTCCTGCAGAACCGGTATTCCGGTGCGATGTGGCATTCATCGGGAATCGATTGCCGGATCGCGAGAAACGCGTCGAGGATCTTTTCTTGAAAGCCGCGGAACTCGCTCCAGATAAGCAGTTCCTGCTGGGCGGCGAGGGATGGGGCGACAAGCAGATGCCGAGGAACGTGCGCTGGATTGGGCACGTGCCTACACATCGGCATAATTCGGTCAACTGTTCGGCGGGCATGGTGATGAACATCAACCGCTCGTCCATGGCGGCGTATGGATATGCTCCACCCACGCGTGTTTTCGAAGTCGCGGGAGCGGGCGCGTGCATGTTGTGCGACGAGTGGCCGGGAATTGAAGAGTTCTTCGAGCCCGGCAAGGAGATCATCGTGATCGACAGCCCCGAGGAAGTCGTTGCAGCCTTGGCGCTGCACGATGAGGCGGCGAGGCGGCAGATCGGAAACGCATTCAACGCGCGTGCACTGCGTGATCACACCTACGCGCTGCGCGCCAAGGACGCGGAGCAGGCATTTCGCGAATGTCTGCAACGCAAGAAGTCAGCAATGGCACAGAGCGCCGCGAACGTCACGGCAATGACGGGAGAGCTTGCATGAAGGTTGTGATCTACGGGCTCGCGATTACTTCATCGTGGGGCAATGGTCACGCCACGACGTATCGTTCCCTGTGCAAGGCGCTTGCCCGCCGTGGACACCAGATTCACTTTGTTGAGAAGAACCTGGAGTGGTTCCGCAGCAACCGAGACATGCCGCATCCTGAATTCTGCACGGTCCACCTTTACGCAGATTGGGAAGAAAACGCACGCAGGCTGATCAAGCTAAGCAAGGATGCG
>Ga0068855_100003473_pt1 | contig 19293 bp, 18 predicted proteins | sample KBSCornC52_FD_66592 | JGI IMG/M metagenome (GOLD analysis project Ga0068855, IMG submission 66592) | Corn rhizosphere microbial communities from Kellogg Biological Station, Michigan, USA - KBS Corn C5-2 | ecosystem: Host-associated > Plants > Roots > Rhizosphere > Soil ...
CAAGGCGCGCCGACGAGGCGTACCTGGAAGGTACGTTGAGGAGGCGCAACGCAGGGATGCGAAGCGGATCTGAAGGCGGGCGACGGGAGGGGTTTTAGGACTGGCTCATAGCCGCCTGCGCAGTATTTGGTGACCATCAACCCAAGATCGTCACGGCCTCGTACCCGGCTGTGCGATTTCGGATCCGTGGGGAATCGTCGGTGCTTGGTGGTATTTGCGGCACGACGGAGCCAACGTCACTTGCTCAAAACGACGTGCGTGGCGTACTCGGACGCGGCGTGCTCCGTGCATTTGTAGCCAAGGGCCGCCGTATCGATGCCGGCGAGCAGGTGCTCGCCCTTGCCCAGAAGCACCGGTGAAATCGCGAGGTGTAGCTCGTCGATCAGGCCAGCGCTGAGGTACTGGCGAATCGTCGCAGTGCCGCCGCCCAGTCGGATGTCCTTGCCCTGCGCGGCGTCTTTTGCGCGGTTGAGCGCGGCCTGAATACCGTCAGTGACGAAATGGAACGTCGTTCCGCCATCCATCGTGAGCGGCTCGCGCGCATGATGCGTGAGCACGAAGACGGGTACGTGGTACGGCGGATTGGGGCCCCACCAGCCCTTCCACTCGTCGTCCGGCCAAGGACCGCGCGCCGGCGCAAACATGTGCCGACCCATGATCCAGGCGCCCAGGTTCTCGAAGCTGCGCGCGGCGAAGCGATCGTCGACGTCTTCACGCGGCGCTTTGCCGTTGCTCAGCGACGCGGCAAATTCACCGTGCATATCGTGGAACGTCTTCGTGCCCAAGACCCACTGGTGCAGCGCCATGCCCCCGATGCCCATCGGATTTTCCAGAGTCTGGTCAACGCCAGCGCCGTAGCCATCGATTGAGATTGAAAATGCGTTCACGCGAAGCTTGCTCATGGGGTAACTCCTCACAGAAGCGACGAACGAGCGCGAGCCGGATCGACACGGCGAAGCGATTTTTCGACGCTGGCCCGGGCCGTGACAGAAAGTGTCGTATCTTCAACCATTTAGCGACCAATCGCCAGCGTCAGCGGCTGCTCGAAATCAGCTTCCGTACAGGGAAGAGGAGCGGACGCCCGCCGCGATCCGGAGCTTCGCCGTGCCCTGCCGGCTGCCGCTCGCTGCGCGTCAGCGCAAAGCTCGTGCTCGGGTAGCAGGCGTTGTTCTAGGCTTGGTCGAGTTCGATGGCGCGGTACAGCTCGTCGACCGAAAACTCGAGCGCCAGCGGCGACCACCACCTCTCTGCCGGCCCAATTCAGCGGCGTCCCAACCCGCGCCGTTACGCGAGACGACGGTGACTTGCGGGCGGCGGTGGCGACGTGCTCACATTCCTCTCGGGTAAATTGGCAACCGATTGGGTCGCTCAGGTTCGGGACAAGGATCACGCGGTGGCCCTCTGGGACAACGTGCTGATTCAGGTTTGGCATTTCGCGACCACCGCCAGCGCGGTCAGCGAGCTCGATCGCGTGGCGCGCGCGTTCATTGCCCAGCGAGGTGGCCCAATCTGCAGCATTGCGGTCGTGGAAAAGACGTCGCCGCCGCCCAAGGACGAAGTGCGCGCGCAGCTCGCACGCTTCTATCGTGAGCTTGCGCCGCAAATGCACGAGCAGATCGTGGTCGCGGACGGCGGTGGCTTCCGTGGTGCGCTGGTCCGAGCGGTGGGCGTCACGCTCTCGACGTTCGCTCCTCGGGCCCTGCCGTTCCGGTTCGTCGGCAGCGTTGCAGAAGCGACCGCGCTGGTTCGCCCGCATTTGTCAGCGCAATCCGGTGGCGAGGCCGCGCTTCGGCGCGTGCTCGGCGAGATTCGCGACGACAGCCGAGGCCTTGCAAGGCCCGAATGAAGAGTCTCGACCGGTGTTGCTAGGTCGTAGCAGCTCTTCAGTTTTTTTTGATGGTCACCAAGCGCTGCATTTGGGCGCATAGCCTTCGGCGTCCCTGACGGGCTGCGCAAAAGGCGGAGCTCCGTCGTCGCATGAAGGAAAGCCGAACTCCGGCTCGTGGCCCGTGCGCGAAAAGTGACGGCAGCGGCGGTCCGACGGTCACATCGAGGCTGCGGCATCCGTCATAGAAGCAAGGAGCAAGAAAATGCAGTTCGTTCTCGTCATTTATCATGGAACTTCGCCGCTGCCCGGATCCGCAGGCTGGAAAGCTTTGACCGAAGCGGAGCAGCAACGCATGTACGCCGACTACGCCGAGCTCAACAAAGAGCCCGGCATCACCCTGCGACTGCCACCCCTGGCGCCCGGCAAGGCGACCACGGTGCAAGTGCGCGACGGCAAGGTCGAGTCCAAGAGCGCGCCCTACCTCAGTGAAACCATCGGCGGAGCGTTCGTGTTCGAGGCCGAAAGCGTCGAGTCCGCCATCGCGCTCGCCGCCCGCATTCCGCAAGCCCGAATGGGAGGTGCCGTCGAGATCCGACCTGTGGAAAAGTACTTTTGATGGAACGACCCACCTTGCTGGCCCAAAGCTTCGACGAGAGCCGGGCGCACTTGCGAGCGGTCGCGCTGCGCATGCTGGGCTCGGCGACCGAGGCCGACGACGCCATGCAGGAGGCGTGGCTCAAGGTGATGCGCGCGGACTCGCACGAGGTCGAGAACCTGCGCGCCTGGCTCACCACGGTCGTCGCCCGCGTGTGCCTCGACATGCTCCGCTCGCGCAAAGCGCAACGTGAAGATCCGCTGCCGCCGAGCTTCGCTGACGTCACGGACGACACGAGCACCCCAGAAATTGAACTCGGCTTGGCGGAGGCGATCGGACCCGCGCTGCTGATCGTGCTCGACGCGCTCACGCCAGCGGAGCGAGTCGCCTTCGTCCTGCACGATCTGTTCGATCTCTCGTTCGAAGAGATCGCACCCGTCGTCGATCGCACGCCCGACGCCGCGCGAAAGCTCGCGAGTCGCGCTCGCCGGCGCGTGCGCGGCGGCCCCTCCCCTGCGAGTGAGCTCGCGCACCACCAGCAGCTGGTGAGCGCATTTTTGGCCGCTTCCCGCGACGGCGACTATCAGCGACTGATCGCCGTCCTATCGCCCGACGCCGTGCTCCGTGCGGACCCGGTCGCGCTGCGCGCCGCTGCCGCCAATCCGCACAATGCGCCGAAATTGGCGCCGCAGGTCGAGGGCGCAGCGCGCGTGGCCGACGCCTTCAAGGGCCGCGCTCGCGGCGCACTAGCGGCCCTGATCGATGGCCGGCCCGGCGCCGTGTGGGCAGTGGCCGGACAAGTGCGCGTCGCTTTCAAATTCTCGTTTCATGCGGACCAAATCGCCGCGATCGAGCTGGTCATGGATCCCGCTGAACTGGCCAAGCTCGACGTGCTGATCGGTTGAATAGCAGGCTTTGGCTAGGCTCGGAGAGCGCCGTCAAGCCGGCTTGGGTGGTTCACGATTCGATGGTTGAAGCCAAGCGCTTCACCGCTCCCACCAAGCCTTCCGTAACTTGAGCAAATCGCTCGAAATCCAACGTGTCCGCCGTATCGCTCGCCTGGTGATAGTGCGGATTTCGCATGAACGCGGTGTCCGTTACCATCAGCCCCGGGTAGCCCTGTTTCCAGAAGGAGCTGTGGTCGCTCAGACCCACGACCACGGTCCACTCCGGGGCCGCCAAGCTCTCACAAGGAAAGTCGCTGCTGGCGATGAAGGCGCGCTTCAGCTCGCTCAGGCGCTTCCGCGAGCGCAGGTTGCTCACGAAGCCGATGAAGTTGCCTCGGTCTGGGTAGAAGAGCGAGAGCCCTGGCGGATACCGCTGACTGTGCGGACGATCGCTGTAGTAGCCGAGCATCTCCAGGGAAATCATCGTGTGAACGTCGACCGCAGCGCGCCTGAGCTCTGCTGCGTACGCGGCGCTGCCCATGCCTGCATCGGGAAAGAACGGAGGCTCTTCGTTCGGGAAGAAGACGAGGCGCAAAGCGCGTTCGAAGCGTGCGTGGCCGAGCCTTCGTGCAAGCTCGAGCAAGGCCGCGACCCCGGTCGCGTTGTCGTCGGCACCCGGCGTGCCCGGCACCGTGTCGTAGTGAGCTCCAACGACGATGCAACCCGCTTCTGGGGCGCCCAACCGCGACGGAACAACCACTTCCACGTTCGTGAACTGGCGGCCCGCCACTTCGAAGGGGTGGCTGGTCGCGGTCACGTGCGAGCGATCCAGCTCTTCGCGGATGAAGCTCAGCGCGTCGTCGAGCGCCTGTGCACGACGGAAATGACGTTCCCCGATCTCACCGGACAAATGGCGAACGCTGGCTTCCAGGCGTGCCGCGAGCGACTCTGACATGACCCCTAATAACACGACTGCTCGCTCACCCGCTTCGGCGAGGTCCGCAGCGGTCCGTGCAGTAACCGCGGGGAGGGCACACGCTGCGCCGCGCGGCGGCGTCCATGCTTGCCTCGTCAGAATGCGTGTAGCTAGCCGCGCCCAAACCCAGTGCTCTCGCAATGAAGAGCAGATGCTGGCGGCCCGACGAGCGGCAGGCGGCCGACTCGTCCGCTATGATCGGGCGCATGGACGAGCTCACCCGACGGGTCGCCCGAGAGAATCAGGAGAAGCGCCTGGCGCGCATCGCTAAGGCGAAAGCCGAGGCTGGGGCCGACAAGCAGCCGCTCGACGTCGCGTTCGTCAAGCGCAACGCGCGCACGAGCGCACTGGGCAAGATGCCGGACGAAGAGCTGGTCGTTCAGCTCGAGGATCTCTACTACGTCGACCACCCGAGCTACCGGACAAACCAGCAGTTGGTCGATCTGATCCAGCAGCTGGCGGAGTACGAATAGAAGGCGCGCGTCATGCTCCGCCAGGCACGGGCGAAGCAACGGGCCGCGCGCGCCAAGGACGCGGCGATCAGCGCGGGACACGACGACCCGGCGACCGCGAGCGGCGTTGACGATGCGAGCACGAGCCGAGTGCGCGCGAAGGGGCAGCTAGTGCAGCGCAGCAAAGTCGAACCCTGCAGTGACACGAGCGTCCCGTTTCCATCTCACAATCTGCACGAATGGTTCGAAATGTGAGTGATGGGGCAGCTGGCTGCGAGTTCAACGCGGTGCAGGCGACAAATGTGCACGATTGGACGCGACTTCGCTGATCCATTTCCGCGTCAGTGGGAATATGAGCTCTGTACCCGTGCGCCGGCCAGAGGCCGGCGCACCGCCACGGAAACGCAGTGTTCGAGGAGCTATGATGAAAGTTTCTTCTGTCTACGTTAGTCTCTGGGTTGGATTCGCCACGGCAGCATGCGCCTCGTCTTCACCAGAAGGCGCCGATGGCGCGGGCGCGGGTACAACCAGCATGAGTGGTGGCAGCTCCTCGCACGCGGGCAGCTCAGGCAGCGGGACCGGCGGGACTACGGCAACGGGCGGCGCAGCTCCCGGTGCGGGGGGCTCTCTCACGGGCAGCGGGGGCACGGGCGGCAGCCCGGGCGCGGGCGGCAGCTCCATCGCCGGCGGAGGGGCCACGGCCGGGGGCGCGGGCGCGGGCGGCAGCACCGGTGGCAGCGCAGGAGCTGGCGGCGCCTTCATGGGCAACAAGCAGCCCGGCACCGCACAAGCCGGGGACATCACGGTCGATCCGGGAAAGACCCACCAGGTCGTGGACGGCTTCGGCGAAGCGGACGTGTGGCAAGGCTCCTCGTCAACCGCGATGCAAACGCTGCTGTTCGATCCGGTGAAGGGCATCGGGCTCACGCTCGTCCGCATCGGTATCGAGAGCGTGTCCGGCAAGAGCGTGCTGATGGGGAACGCCGGCATCGCCGACGGTCAGGCGGTCACGAAGTTCGGCGGCAAAGTGTGGGCCGCGCCCTGGTCCCCGCCTGCCAGCCTGAAGAACAACAACAACGTCAACGGCACCGGCAAGAACACCAACTTGAGCGGAACGAACGACACGCTCAAGACCAGCTCGTATGAGGCTTGGGCGACACTGCTCGCGGCTTTTCCAGCCTACTACAAGCAGCTGAGCGGCGTGGATTTGTACGCCATCTCCGCGCAAAACGAGCCGGACTTCGATCCGAACTACGAAGCCTGCGTCTACGACAAGACCCAGATGGTAAACTTCATCGATGTGCTCGGGCCGAAGCTCGCGGCGCTCAATCCACCGGTGAAGGTGCTTGCCGCGGAACCCGACAACTGGGGCAATCTGTGGGGCGGGGACGCCTATGGTCCTGCCATCATCGCCGACGCAGCCGCAAACATGTACGTCGGCCCGATCGCCACGCATGATTACGGCGGAACGAGCGCCGGCACGTACGGCCGGCCCGCGCCGCCCGCGAACAACACTCATCATATTTGGGAGACGGAGTGCACGCCGGGTGACTCGGGCCCCATCACCACCGCGACCATGATTTACGCGGCGTTCGCCAGTGGCGGCGTGAGCGCCTGGCACTACTGGTGGACGCAGCAGTTCGTCCCGGACGTGAACAACCCGCCTGCGCAGGTTTACGCGGTCGGCAATTTCAGTAGATTCGTGCGGCCCGGCTACAATCGCGTCGACGTGAGCGGCGCGCCCACCCCGTCCGGCACCAACCCGCTCGTCGTGGCATTCGGGAACCCCGCGGACGGTACGGTGAGCATCGTGGTGGTAAACGGTGGCCCTGCCAAGGACGTGTCTTTCTTCGTCGCAGGTTCGGCGTGGCCCGCTTCCGTCACCCCGTACGTCACGACCACGAGCTCCAAGCTCGCGGCCGGCACCCCAATCCCCGTCAGCGGCGCGCGTTTCACGGCTTCGCTCACGGCACAATCGGTCACGACATTCACCGGCAAGCCGTGAGCTAAGGCTGCCCCCACCGTCCGGTGCTCCGCCCTTCGGGCGTCCGCGCCTCCTGCCTCCCCCAAACGCCGTGCTCGCAGCCGCAGCGGCTGCTGCGCGCGGCGTGGAGGGAGGCCGGCGCAGACAGCGCGGTACCGTCACACTACCCTTGAGAGTGATACTCGGATCGCGCACACCTCCGGCGCTAGCGGTGTGCCGGGCTTCGCGAGAGGGCGCACGCGGATCTCGTTTGCGCTTTGCCGAGACAAGGCGCGAAGCGAACCGCGGCGCAAAACGACTACCTCCCTCCCGCCGCGCGCAGCGGCGAAGCCGCGAGCACGGCGTTGGGGGAGGCCTTTGGCGCGCAGCGCGCCCGTGAGGGCGCGCGAGCACCGACGGTGCCAATGCCTCGCTTCGTCGAACAGCGAGGGGGCAGCCGCGCTGCAAAAGACGTTCGCCGCAAAATACGGTAGCGTGGCTGCTCGCTCTCGCAGCCGGGAGCTGGAGGACACCGCCCATGTCGCTTGCAATCCGCCTACCGACGCTCGCATCGGCTATCCTGCTCGCAACGCTCGTACTCAGTTGCGAGGAGGACGCCAAAAAGGAAGCGCCTGCGGCGAAGCCGAGCGCTTCGGTGGCAGCCGTCGCTCCTGCTCCTCCGGCACCGAGCGCCGAGCCCCCCAAGCTCCGGGACGACTGCCCCGATGGGTCGAGCGGAGTTGGTACCATGGCGCAGCCGTGCCTCGGCAAGGGCGATTCCCGGATGATGGAAGTCGCCTACAGCGGCAAAACCACGGACGAGGGCCCGAAGTTCAGCATCATCAACAAGTCGAAGAGCCCAATTCTGTACGGGTCGCTCGCGGCGTACTTTTACGACAAGGCCGGCAAACAACTCGATGTCACTTCCGGCGGCAAGCCGCAACCGATGCAGCTCTGCTCCGGGCGCATCTTCGCTGGCGTCGTCAAGCCCGGCGAGAAGATCTACATGTTCTTTTCCTGCGTGAAGAAGGCCGACATCCCGAAGGCACGGCCACGATCGAAGCCGAGGTCAAGACGGTCGGGTTCAGCGATGAAGCCGGCCACGAGAGCGAGTATTACTGGTCCAATCCGGATTTGGTTCCCGCCAAACGCCCAAAGAGCGGCAAGAAGTCGGCCTCGAAAAAGTAGCCGCGCCTCGCTCGAGCGAGCAGGTCCCGAGCGCCGGGCAAACCTTGTCCAAGGTCGCGAGCGCGGCCGGCGCCGCTCGTGACGCCATTCGCACGTTCATGTCCGTCCGAAAGCTCGCGGCGCGCTACAAGGCCGAGTTCTGGTGGGGCAGTGTTAGTGTCCCGCCATCAACTCAGCGGTGGAGACCTGAATGACACTTTCGGTTCTTGCGTCTTTGGGCAGCTTCGTTAGCGGCTTTGCCGTGCTGATCTCACTTATCTACCTGGCCCTTCAAGTCAGGCAAACCGAGCGCAATCAGCAAATCTCGATCCGGCACAGCCGAGTTTCGCGCATCGTCGAGCTGCACTTGGCGCTCGCGGACCCCGCCGTGGCAGACGCCTGGCTTCACGGTTCGAGCAGCCCTGAGCAGCTCACGCAGGTCGAGCTGAGCCAATTCAACCAGCTCTGTCGCGCGCTCTTCTTCCATTTCGAGGACTCGTTCTATCAACGTCAAGAAGGGCTGTTGAACGACGAGGCGTTCGAAACCGTGGTCGCGGGCGCACGGCTCTCAGCCCGAAGCCGCGGCTGGCGAGCCGCTTGGAAGATCGCGCGGCCCAACTTTGGCGGACGCTTCCTCGCGTTCATGGATGGAGTCGTCGCCGCGTCGGCCGTCGAGCCCCCCTCGGACCTGTCACTCGAGGCCTGGAAGCTGGCCTTCGCGGCTGAAGCGTCGCAAACTTCAGCGACAGACCGCTGATCAACGCGGCTGCAGGCCGTCCGCGCTGAGCGGGCGATCGAGCAAGTGAGCCACGCGCGAGGCGCTGGCGCGGGCGCGAGCACCGGTGGACGCAATGCCGAGGACGACGATGGCCATGCCAAGCCCGGTGCTGACCCAGAAGAAGCCGTGCGTGGCAGCGGCGAAACCCGGCTGGTGCGCGTGCTCGATGCCCGTGCCCGCGAGCGAACCGCCGAGCGCAACGCCGAGCGAAGCACCCACCTGCCGACTGGTGGATGCGACGGCCGAGGCGATGCCCGCGCGCGCCCGGGGCATCCCCGACACCGCCGTGTTCGTGATCGGCGCATTGACCATCCCGAGACCGACGCCAAAGATGCCGTACGCTGCCAGGAGATACGCGAGCGGTGTGTCCCGCGACAGGGCGGTGAGGAGCAGTGCTCCGAGCGCCATTGCCCCTCCCGCGATGACCAGCGAAAGCCTGGCGCGCCCTGCTCCGACGAGACGGCCGGACAGCGGCGAGCAGAGCATGAGCGCGAGCGCAATCGGCAACGTGGCGAGGCCCGCCTGGGCGGCGGTCAGCCCGCGTGCTTCCTGGAGATAGAGCGAGTTCAAGAATAGAAAACCGCTGAACGCGGCGAACGCGAGTACCGCCACGAGCGTCGCCGCCGCGAAGGGAAGGCTGCGAAAGAAGCGGGGATCGAACAGCGGTTCGCCGTGGCGCGATTCCCACGCGACCAGTGCGATGGCGCTCGCGAGCGCGGTCGCGAAGCCTCCGGCGATGGGCCACGACGTCCAGCCCGCATGGCGGCCGTCAATGACCGCCGAGGTCAACGCGAACAGTGCGGCGATGAACAGCCCCTGCGCGAGCAGATCGAAGCGCCGTGGCCGATCGGCCCGCGACTCGCGCACGAAACGCGCCGTCAAGCCGAGCGCGAGGGCTCCGAGCGGGATGTTTACCCAGAAAATCGAGCGCCAACCGACGCTCTGCACGAGCAGGCCGCCGAGCAAGGGACCTGCCGCCATGGCCACACCGAAGGCCGCTCCCCAAATCCCGACCGCCTGGGCGCGCTCCTTGGGATCGAGGAACGTGTTGACGATGATCGACATCGCGACCGGATTGAGCATCGAGCCGCCGAGCGCCTGGAGCACGCGGGAGGCAACGAGCACCCGCGCATTCGGAGCAACGCTACAGAGCAGCGAACCCAGACTGAACACGAAGAGCCCTACCTGGAACGTCTTACGACGACCGAAGCGATCCGCGATCGAGCCCGAGAGGAGCAGGCAACTTGCCACGACGATCGTATACGCGTCGATCGACCACTGCAGCTCCCTGACGCTCGCGTGCAGATCGCTGCGGATCGCCGGTAGGGCGATGTTGACGATAGTGGCGTCCATCGCGGTGAGGACCAGTGCCAGGCAGCACGTGACCAGAACGACGAGCCGGCTACGCCGGGAGTCACCGGCGAGTTGGGCGGAGAGCGGGGGTTCGATTGCAGCTGCAGGGATCAGCATGAACTCCGTTCTAGCCCCACAGCGGAATGAATCGATTGAAACCTATGCACATGCTACATGCATCAGATGGAATCCGTGGATGCGAACCTTTTGCTCGCACTCGATGCGCTATTTCAGACAGGCAGCGTCACTGGCGCCGCCCGGCGCATGAACGTGAGCCCGCCCGCGATGAGTCACACGTTGGCTCGCTTGCGGCTCGCGCTCGCCGACCCGCTGTTCGTCCGCGCCGGTAACCGGCTCGTGCCCACGCCACGTGCAGTGGCGATGCGCGAGCGCGTAGCGCGCGCCGCGACCGAGATCGGCGCGCTGCTTCGGCCCGATTTGCCGCTCGACATCGCCTCGCTCGAACGCACCTTCATCATTCGAGCGTCCGACGCCATGATCGTGACCATGGGGCACGCGCTCGACGCGCTCGTGCGCAAGGAGGCGCCCGGTGTGGCGCTTCACCTGGTCGGCGTCTTGCTCGCGGAAGCACGCGACGCCGACCTCGACATCGGCGTTCAGTACGGCATCGCGCCCGATCTGCGCATCCAGACCCTCTTTCACGAGGAGATGATCCCGGTCGTCCGCAAAGACCACCCGCTCGCAAACCGCCGGCTGACACCGGCTCGGCTGGCCGCGCTCGAGCACATTGCAGTCGCCTCTCAACGAGCGAAGCTCGAAGAGCTGACCAAACCGAAGCGTGGCCGGCGCTGGCGTCCGCCGAGCCGCATCGTGCCCTCCTTCTTGGCCGCGGCAGCCCTGGTGCGCGCCAGCGACGCATACACCGTGATTCCGAATCGTTTGGCCGGCGCGATCGTCGACACATTCGCGCTTTGCCGGCTGTCTGTCTCGGGTCCCGCAACGAAGGTCGCCATCGCGCAAGCCTGGAGTCCCCGCTTCGACAACGATCCCGGTCATGTCTGGCTCCGCGGCTGCGTCCGGCGAGCGTTCAGCGCCGCCGCGTAGTCTCGACTCCTGGTTCCCCGGGCAGACGGTCAGCGGCGTGCGTGCTCGATTCTCCTTGCACGACGACGAGCCGCGCGTTACAGATACTGAACCGCATGGTTCAGTATCAAAAAACCCAGCTCAACGCCTCGTTCGCCGCGCTTTCGGACGCCACCCGGCGCGGCGTTCTGGAGCAGCTCGGGCGCGCGGACGCTTCGATCACGGACCTGGCCGAAAAATTCCACATGACCCTCACGGGCATGAAGAAGCACGTCGGTGTCTTGGAGCAAGCCGGGCTCGTCGCCACGGAAAAGGTCGGGCGCGTGCGAACGTGCAGGTTGGGGCCGCGCCGGCTGGAGGCTGAGACGGCCTGGCTCGAGCAGTACCGAAAGCTCTGGGACGCACGTTTCGACGAGCTGGACGCCGTTGTCGAAGCACTGAAACGCAAGGAAGCAATCGATGGACGCAATCAGAGAAAGTGAGCAGATCCCCATGAAGAACAGCGCGACGGTGGAACGAACATCGGACCGTGAGCTAGTCGTCACGCGAACCGTCAACGGCCCGCGCCACCTCGTGTTCGAGGCGTGGACGAAGCCCGAACTGTTCAAACAGTGGTGGGTCCCGAAGTCGTTCCCCATCGTTCTACTTTCGTGCGAGATGGATGTTCGGACCGGTGGCAAATACCGCTTGGAGATGGGCTGCGGTGACGCAAAGCCCATGACGTTCTTCGGTAAGTACCTCGAAGTGACACCGCCCGCGCGCATCGTCTGGACCAATGACGAAGCCGACGAGGGTGGCCCCATCACCACCGTGACCTTCGAGGAAAAAACCGGCAAGACGCTGCTCGTCATGCACGAGCTCTACCCTTCGAAAGAAGCGCTCGACGCCGCCATGACCTCCGGAGAAAAGAGCTGCGTGGGCGAGACGTTCGACCAACTGGAAGAGACCCTCGCCACGCTGAGCGCGAGCGGGGCGCCGTCGTGAAGTCGCTCTCGCGCTCGGTCTAGCTTTTCGTTGGCCTGAGCGGGAGCGCGAAATTACGGCATGTACAAGAAGAAAACCCCAGCCCGTGTTGGCGGTTTTCTTCTTGGGCAATCATGAGCTCTAGCAAAAACACTTGCTTTTTCGGGCGATTTAGCGATAATTAAGAATGCGTTGTCCTTGCAGGAGGAAAGCGCATGAACAGAGTCGAGCTACCGTATTCGGTCGGGGGAAGGTCATTCATCGGGCATCTCGCGTATACTGAGGCACACGCGGGCACGGCGCTGCGGCCAGGCGTGCTGGTGTGTCACGACGCAGCCGGTCTTGGCGAGCACGCCAAAACGCGCGCTGAGCGTTTGGCCGAGTTCGGTTATGTCGCCTACGCGCTCGATATCTTTGGTGAGCGCACCGCGGGCGCCGAGCACGCGAGCCGCACCATGGCCGCACTCGTGGCTGATCTGCCGACCCTGCGTGGGCGCTTGAACGCGGGGCTCGCCGCGCTCACCTCGTTGCCACTCGTAGATCCTGCGCGCACTGCGGCGATCGGTTTCTGCTTCGGTGGCACCGCCGCTCTCGAGCTGGCGCGCAGCGGTGCGCCGCTCGCCTGTACGGTCGCGTTTCACGGCTCACTCGCCACGAGCGCGCCTGACGACGCCCGCTGCATTCGAGGCCAGGTATTGGCGTGCGTTGGTGCGCGCGATCCGCTGATTCCCGAAGCACAACGCGCCGCGTTCCTAGCCGAGATGACGCAGGCAAAGGTCGATTTTCAGCTACTCATCCTGAACGCAGTGCACGGCTTCACCGACAAATCAGTCGACCAGCATGGCCACTGGGCCGTCGCGTACGATGAGCGCGCGGACCGCCGCTCCTGGCAAGCCATGCGCAACCTCTTCGACGAACACTTCGGCGCCACTCCGCCCGCGCACCGCTGAACCAGCGCGCTGCGCTCGAAGAAAGGTTCAACCCGCGGGCATGCGCGGGCATCGTACGCGACGCCGAAGGCTATGCCGGCCTCGGATTCGACGCGTGACCATCAAAAAAACCAGCGCTCGAACCCGAGCCACTCGAATCATGATCGGTGGCGCGGGCTCGAGAGCAAGCGAGAATCCTGGGCCTGCTTCGTCGAGCCGAGCGCTGCTCGGCCTATGAGGCTTGCTTACGCGGCGAGGCCAGACAAAGCTGCGAGGGCGAGCGTTTGCCACCGTTATGCTGACCAATGACCGCGGTTTGCGTGCTTGGATCGAGTCGCTCGACGGCGCCGTGCTGCGTTCGCTTACTGCGCACGCGCCGGACGCCATTTTCGTGCTCGACCTGCAAGAGCGCATCCAATTCATCAATTGGGCTGCCGGCGGCCTGACGATCGACGGCGTGATCGGCACGCTGGTATACGACTACGTACGGGTCGAGGAGCAGGCGTTGATGCGCGAGTGCTTCGAGGCCGTTCGGCGCACGCACAAGCCCGGCTCCTATCAAAATCGATACATCAATCCGGTCGACGGAAGCGTGAGCTTCTGGGAGTCGCGCGTCGCGCCCGTGTTGCAGGACGGTGCCGCAATCGGGTTAGTCGTCATTTCCAGCGACGTGACCGAGCGGCGCGCGGACGCAGCGCAGCGTGAGCTGCTCTTCTCGCTCTCGCTCGACATGCTGTGCATCGCCGGCTTCGACGGCTACTTCAAACGCATCAATCCCGCGTTTTGGAAGACACTGCAGTACTCGAGCGAAGAGCTCCTGGGCAAGCCGTACATCGAGTTCGTTCACCCGGACGACGTGGCGAGCACGATCGCCGCCACGCGCGCGCTGGAAGGCGGGCAAGATATCGTGGATTTCGAGAATCGATATCGGCGGCGAGACGGACGGTATCGAACGCTTTCTTGGCGCTCCACGAGCGAGCCGGTAAGCGGGCTGATCTTCGCCGTCGCGCGTGACGTGACCGAGCGGCGCGCGCTCGAGCTTCAGCTTCGGCAATCGCAGAAGATGGAGGCAATCGGGCAACTAGCAGGCGGCCTCGCTCACGATTTCAACAATCTGCTGCTGGCGATCATGGTCAACACGCAATCCGTGCAGCGCAGCTTGGGGCCGGATCACGGGCTCGCCGAGCAGCTCACCGACATTTCCCGAGCCTCGCAGCGGGCCTCGGATCTGGTGAAGCAACTGCTCGCCCTCGGCCGTCGCCGGCCGAGTCACATCGTGCCGCTCGAGCTGAACCGCGCGCTCAGCGAGCTGTCCACGCTCGTGCGGCGCTTGATTCCAGAGAACATCGACCTTTCGTTGCTGTCAGCGGCGGAGGCGATGGTGGTCAACGCAGACCCAGCACAGCTCGAGCAAGTGCTGCTGAACCTGTGCCTGAATGCGCGCGACGCCATGCTCGATGGGGGCCGGCTCACGATTTCCACCGAGGCGCTGTGGGTTGCCGAAGGAACGCACAGCCAGCTCGGCCTACGACCGGGAAGCTACGCAGCGATCCACGTTAGCGATACCGGCACCGGCATTGCTCCCGAATTTCTGGACCGAATTTTCGAGCCCTTCTTCACGACGAAGGCCCCGGGCCAAGGCACGGGACTCGGCCTGGCCACCGCGTACACCATCATCGAGCAGCAGTGCGGCGTTCTTCACTTCGAAAGTGAGCTCGGCGTGGGCTCGAAGTTTAGCGCCTACCTACCGCTCTCCCAAAGCGCGGAGGCCGAACGCAGCGAGGCGCGCGACCGCTCCCCCCGTTCAGGGCACGGCACCGTGCTCGTTGCCGAGGACGAAGACTTGGTGCGCAGCGCGGTCACCATGATCTTGCAATCTGCAGGATATACGGTGCTCGGTGCGCGCGACGGGCTCGAAGCGCTCGAAATCTTGGACGCCGGGGCGAACGTGAGACTCGTGCTGCTCGATATCGTAATGCCGAAGCTCGGCGGTCCGGCCACGCTCGCGCGCATCCGTGAGCGCTGGCCAGACCTCAAGGTCATCTTGAGCAGCGGCTACAAGGAGGGCAGAACCATCGGCACGGTGCCGCACGAAGTCCCCTTGCTAGAAAAACCATATCGCGCCGAGGACCTACTGAAGCTGCTCGACCAGGAACTGTCGACAGAACTGCGCAATTGACTTGCTGGGCTGCGCCCGGAGCGAGCCATGAGGAAGACCACTGGTGCGCTCACGAGCTTGGCGCGCTGGCCTGTTACCGGCTCCGACTTCGTGGCTTGCCCCGCCGTGCGCCTCTTCTTCGATCAGCGGACGGCGGGGCGAACCGAGACTCACTTCACGCCATGGGTCACCGCTACGTCGTCGACGAAGCTCTGCAGCGCTGCGGGCGAAGCGTCGTGGAAGTTTTGATAGGTCACGAACTTGTTTGCGCAGCTGCCGCCGCACGCTTTCGTATACCAACCCAGGAAGTCACCAACACCAACCGGATGGGCTGAGTTCGTCGTGAGTGCGCGGAAGAAGGTCAGCCAATCGATCTCGCTCGCTCCCTCCGCGGCGACGCCGCTCAATGTGACCGTGACCGCCGCGCAAGTTTTCCGGTGCTTGTATGGTTTCGAGCAATCGATACTCACGGGCGGCAAGGCGGGGCTCGGCACGATGTCCGGCGCGCCGACCTGCTTGTAGTAGGTGAAGTGGCAGCTGCCGTCGTAGCCAGCGTCGATCGGCGCTTTGTTCCAGGTGCGCGTGGCCATGAAGTGCCCGAAGGCTTCTTGCTGGGCGCTCGCCGAGATCTCGACGGATTGCAAGCAGTGCAGCCGATTGTTGCCGTCTTCGATCAAATTGCACGTGCAGCTGTCGATCAGCGTTTGCGTAGCGCTGGCCGATGCTGGATCTTTCGTGCCCTTCACGCGGTCGTCAGTGCTGTCGTTACCAATGAACGCGTAACGGGCGGGCAGCGGAGCGCCCGCAAAGGCCTGAACCATGTGCCCGAACTCGTGCGCCAAAACGAACTTCCAGCGCGCGTCGGTGACCCAGCTGTTTTCGTTCAGCCCGGCATTGATGTTGAGCCGCGCGCCGTCGAACGCGGAGATTGCCGCGGTGTTCGCGACGATGGGATAGACCTTGGGACTCGCGGACGTGCCGCGCGTCAGGGCGAAATCCACCCCTGCGGCGTCGCGGGCGAGCAGATGACTGGCAAAGCCCGTCAGATGCGTGGTTTCGGTCCACATGCCCGTGGTGACGACGAACGTATCGCCCGCTGGCGCCGTGTGCCCTGGCGAATTCAGGAGCAAGGCATAAGTAACGCTGACATCCTTGTCCTTACCGTCGACCTGGGGTGGCTCGAAACGGGTGACGTTGAAGCGCACGCCGTTGTTCGAGATGTCGGTCGAAAACACGCGCAGCAGGTAGTTCCCCTTGCCTAGCTGCTTCTTGTCGTTGAAGCAGCCCGAAGCATTGAAATGCTCGTCCGCGATCAGCGTACCGTCAGCCTTGAACAACTGGGCGCGGTTGAAGGCGGCCGGCAAGAAATCGACGATGTTCTTGAACTCGTCTTGGGAGCGGGCTGGGAACGGTTCGTCGCCGTTGTCGACGTACACGGTCGGCCAGGTGGCGCACACGCCTGTCGGGCCGTCACTCGGGTTGAAAGCCGCGGTGGTACCGCCCGGCGTAGCCCCCGGTGGGATCACGTTACCCGGCGCGCTGCCCGCGGGCGTAGCATCCCAACGAATGCCGTAGAGCTGCGCGGGGCGATCGCCGAAGGTGGTCAGCAAGTTGGCTCTGGCTTGTTCGGCCGTACTACCGCCGAGCATGCCGTTCGGCGCGAACAAGTTTGCGTGATACACGCCTTGCGCATAGCGCTCGACGACGCCGTCTTTGGCCACCATGCCGCTCGGCGCGAGCTGATCGCTTGCTCGTTCCAGCGAGTAAGTGAAGACCTGCGTGAGATCATCGCTAAAGTGATAGAAAAACTGGGGCATTCGCAGGAAAGCGAAGGGCGTGGCCGCGAGCACGCCGCCCGTCACCTTGAACAGGCTGACCACGATGTCGCCCTTGGCCGGCATGTCCGAGGCCTTCACGCCCAGCGTGCTGGCCAAGTTGGAGACGGTGACGGTCTCCACCGCGCCAGGCGCGAGGATGTGACTCGGGTCCGCCGTGCGCAGCGGCACGTCGAAGTATAGGTTGCCGAGCCCCCAAGACTTCATGGTCACGCTGAACGCGACCGGGATGCCGCCCACCGACTGAGACAAATTCTGAACCTCGAAGCTGAGCGCCGTGGTCGGCGCTTCTCCTGGCTGACCGAGCGCGAGCGCGTGAAACTGCGTCGGCGCGGGTCCATACGAAAAGCTTTCGATGGGCTGCCCATTCGGATACACCCAGCGCGCGCGGAACGCCGCTGACGGCGACGCGTCCGCCGGCACGATGGGTCGTACGAGCTGCTCCCAACCGGAGAACGGCACCAACTGAAACGGGCTGCGCGCTTCGACGGCCACGGACTTCGCAAATACCGCGCCGTGGTGCGGCCCACCGTTGGTGGGGCCCAAACGCACGTCCGCGTTCGGAGCGACCACGGTTCCGACCAGCGGCGCGCCGAATTCGACGGGCGAGCTGCCGGAGACCAGCCACAGGATGTTGCTCGGGAGCGCGTCCGGAAACAGGCCGCGCATGGTCAATTGGTCCTTTACGTGGAGCACGACCGGCTGCGTCGCATTGCTGACGTGAACCTCGGCGGTCGATTCCAAAGTCGCCGAGTCGAAGAAGTAATCACCCGGCGACAAGGTCAGCTTCGAGCCCCCCTTCAGATTCAACGTCGTGTACGCGCCGGGGCTCGCGTTCACTCGCTGATTCGGCTCGAGGTTGAGCGGCGTGCTCGATGCGGGGTACTCCACCGTGAGCGCCTGGTCGAATGGCGGGCTCACGCTCGTGCCATTCTGCACGGTGCCCGATACGGTGTACGGCGTCTGCGGCACGAGCGTCGCTTCCGTCGTCACGTTGCCTTGCACGGTCGCGCGCGAACCCATGCTCACGGTGCCCACGGACACCACGTTGCCGGAGACCACGCTGTCGGCTCCGAGATTCGTGGTGCCAGTGCTCGCCACGACGAGCCCGGCACTACCGGATAGCGTGACGCCGTCGCGCACGTCCACGCTCGTCGCGCCGAGCAGCGCAGTATTGGCAAATGAGGCCCCTTTGGGCAGCTTCACGTGCAAGGTGGCGGTGCTCGGCAATGCGCTCTTCAGCTCGTTGGCGCCGAGCGAGACGCGGCTCAGGAAGAACGGCGGGGAGTGCGACGGTGCCTGCAGCACGAACGAGACCTGCCCGCCCTTTTCGAAGAGCGGTTTGAGCGACTCGCGAATCGGAATGCGCAGCCGACTGGTCAAGCCGCGAGGCAGCGGCGTCAGCGATTGCCCGCCGACGTAACGCTTTCCGCCCAGCGTGCTCGGGTCGGAGACGAACACCTGCAGCTCACCCGTCCACGCCGGGTTTTCGCTCAGCGTTGGCGGACGCAGATCGACGAGTACCGCGTCGCCCACCTCCGTGCTGGGGAACGAAGGCCCCAGGATCTCGAACGGCGGTTGCCCACCGATCACCAGCACGTCCCCACCCTGATCCTGGGCGGAGTGGATCAGCGTGCGTGAATTGCCCGCGGAATAACGTTGCAGAGTCGACCCGCCTGGCGTCGTCGACGGGCCCACCCCAGCGCTGGGCGCCCCGCCTTCAGTGCTGATCGCACCGGCGCCCGGCCCACCGTTTTGCTGCAATGGTTGCGAGCTGCAACCACTCGACGCAGCCCAAGCCAGACCCACCACCACACACCAATATTGCTTCGATTTCATCAAACCCTCCCGAGGTTCACTATTCAGCTAAGGCACTTCGCAATTGAGCTCATCCGACCCGTCCGTACAATCTTTGCTGCCGTTGCACCGCGCGCTGCGCGCAATCGTCATCGAGCCGTCGTGGCACAAGAACGCCGGGCAGCTGGCTTCGTCCGCGCCGTTCGCGCAGTCGGGTTTGCCGTTACAGAGATCGCGCGGCGGCACGCGCACGCCGGGCGAGCATTGAAAGCCCACCGCCACGGTCGCGCACTGGTCATCGCGCTCGTCCTCACCGCCGAGGCAATCGCGAAAACCGTCGCAGACACGGAACGCGCCGATGCTCGAGCCACTCGCGCAGAAGTAAGCTGGACACTCCCACTCGTCGTTGCCGCCTGGACAATCTGGCACGCCGTCGCAGATCTTTTCGGGCGCCACGCTATAGCTCCCACCGCAGAGAAACGCTGCGTGCGGCGCGCCTGCGGCACCGGCTTCTGCGCCGGCTGCAGCGCCAGCACCTGCTTCTGCGCCCGCCATCCCGCCGAAACCC
>Ga0068855_100003474_pt1 | contig 19288 bp, 20 predicted proteins | sample KBSCornC52_FD_66592 | JGI IMG/M metagenome (GOLD analysis project Ga0068855, IMG submission 66592) | Corn rhizosphere microbial communities from Kellogg Biological Station, Michigan, USA - KBS Corn C5-2 | ecosystem: Host-associated > Plants > Roots > Rhizosphere > Soil ...
GAGATGATAGCAAATTTTTGCTATGCGATCGGCGAGACGCCGGCGCGGGACGACAGTGCTGATGGCACCGGTAACGGGAACAGCGCCAGACTGGTCGCACCGCCATCGTTTGCCGGAGTCTTTCGCCTCGCCGAACTCACGTTTGAAAAGCTGCCGCAGGGATCACGGCGCTTGGCGGCCGGTATGGAAGTCGATTTCATCGCGCCGATCCGGGCCGGCGATCGGATAACGATGGCGTCGCGAATCAAGGAAGTCTATGAAAAGACCGGACGCAGCGGCTCGATGGTCTTCATGGTAATCGGATCGACTCTGAAAAACCAAACCGGCAACGTGGTAGCGCTGATCGACCATCGTTTCATGCATCGCCCATGAAATTCACTTCTGCGATCAGCTTTTCTACCGGTTTCTATCAGGCCCCGCTTTGATTTTACCGATGCATGCCGGCACGTACTTTTCCGAATCGCATTACTCACAAGGAGACCGCTAAATGCTCACTGCATGGGACGAACTGATGTGCCATCAACTACCTACTACGATGGATCATGTCCATACGGACAACCCGGAGTGGACCGAACGCATTTATATCAGTCTCTACAATGTCGCCGAAAAGGACATGGTACTCGGCTGTGGCGTCGGTCAGTACCCGAACAAGAATGTGCAGGATGGATTCGCGACAGTTTGGCATCTGGGCAAACAGTATAATTTCCGCGCCTCGCGCACGCTGCGCCCGCGACCCGACGAAGTCAAAATCGGGCCGCTTTCAGTCGAGATAATGGAAGGTCTGCGAAGCTTTCGCATGGTGCTTGCCGATAATCCCTCGGGGATAAATTTCGATATCGTGTGGAATGCCACGATGAATCCGCACGAGGAAGAGCATGACTTTCGCAAGAGCAACGGACGCGTCGTGCAGGACATCTCCCGGTTCGACCAGGTCGGCCGCGCGCGCGGGGTTCTGAGTATTCCGGGCAAGACCGTCACGCTGAACGAGAACGACTGGTGGGGCCATCGCGATCGCTCGTGGGGGACGCGCCGTCCGTTGCGCACCGATATTTCAGACGCACAGCGCACCACCTTCGCGCCCTTTCTTTTCAGTTGGTCGGTGGCGCAGTTTCGCGATTTCACGCTGCATTGGCGCTTCGTGGAACGCGGGGCCGGTCATTACAGCTATTTCAGCGGCGAACTCGTGCGTCCGTTCGGCACGCCGGCCGACCCCGGCTTTATCCTCGAAAAAACCGAACAGGAGTTTCGCTGGGATGGCTCGGGACCGGTGCAGACGCTGACGGGCGGCGACATCGAACTGTTTTTCAAGAATGGCGAACGCCGGCAAGTCTCGTTCGTGACCCATCCGGCGCGATGGCATTTGAAGGGCGGCGGTTACGGCGGCTATCGCGGATGGTACCACGGCGACAGCCGCGGTCAGTACTATAGCGAGCATGAGGTTTGGGACCTGAGCGATCCGATAGTACTGCGTGAGGCGAGCACCCTGAGCGATCATCTGATTGAGTGGCGCTGCGGCAACGAGATCGGGTTCGGGATCATGGAATATGGGGTCGGGCCCGGATATTACAAGTACAAAGACATTCAGCACCTGCCGACGTTCTAGGTGTATGAGCGGCTGGCGCTTGCGATGCTCGGATCGGCGGCTAGGTCTTGTGGCAACTGAGCCGCGAGCGATGTGAGAAATCTTACTCCTGGCACCTTCCTGGTTCGGAAGTGCGGACGGTGAATTGCGATGAAGATTGGAATAACAGCGGTCGGTATCGGAAAAGCGGCGCGGCCATCGACGATTCGCATGGTGGCGCAACATGCTGAGCGCCTGAATATAGCGACGTTATGGGCGCCGGAACATGTCGTATTGTTCGACAACCCGGAATCGAAGTATCCGTACACCGATGATGGGCGGTTTCTCGCCGGCAGCACGATCCCCCTGCTCGATCCCTTTATCGGACTGACCTATGCGGCAGCGCATACCGAACGGTTAAGACTCGCGACTGGAATTTGCCTGGTGGCGGAGCACAATCCGCTCGAACTGGCAAAGGTGATTGCGAGCCTTGATTACTTGAGCGGGGGACGCTTCGCGCTGGGCGTCGGGATCGGATGGGCGGCGGAAGAATTTGCGGCACTGGGTATTCCCTTTGAACGGCGCGCCCAGCGGACTTGCGAATATATCGAAGCGATGCGCACGTTGTGGACCGAGCCGAAGTCGAGTTACGCCGGTGAATTCGTGCGCTTCGAGGAAGTGAGATGCTTTCCAAAGCCGGCGCAGGGCGGCCAGGTTCCGGTGATCTTTGGCGGTGAGAGCATGCCTGCGTTACGCCGGGTAGCGAAATACGGCAACGGATGGTTTGGCGTAAACCTCACGCCCGATCAGGCGGCGGTGAAAATCTCGAAATTGCAATCGCTGCTGGATGAACAGGGACGCGATCGCAAGGAGATTGAGATTATCATCTCGCCGTACGCGAATGAGATTACGCACGATGACTTGCGCGCGTATCACGAAATCGGCGTTAGCGAATTCGTTCCGTTTGTCCGGCTGCCGGGCGACGACGCTAAAATTCCCGAGGCACTCGAGCAGGTCGCGCGCGAGTGGGTAGAGCCTGCGGCAAAGCTCGCGTAACCGAGTATTTCACTGCGCGGTGCCGGTACGGAACTTCATTGGGGGCGAGCGGCAGCGGTTGCGGTGACGACCAGGATGCGGAACGTACCGGGAATCGGCCAAGCGCGCGGATGCGGGTTACCCACCGTCACGGGCGGCGCGGGTGAGAGGTCGGCCGTCGGCATATAGACCGTCCCGGTGTGACTATCGACGACCATCGTGCGAGCGCCGGGCGCGGTAGCTACGGTCTGAGCGATATCAAATTCGTCGGGTGCCACTTCGCGAACAATAGTCAGTGTACCGTCGAAACAGCTCGCGAAGATTAACCTATTGTAGAAGGCAGTGGCGTCAACCCCGCCACCGATTGGGAAGGTCGCGACAACCTTTCCGTTGCCGGCATCGAGAATGACCAATATGCGATTGCGACAACCGATAAACAGCCGGTGAGTTGCGCGATCGATCGCTAGAGCCGTGGGCCGTTTGCCGGGATCCACGCGCCAGCGCGCGACCACCTTCATCAGGTGCGAATCGACTACCGCAACTTCGTCGTGGTCCGCAATGTTCACGAATACTTTGCCGCGACCGTCGGCGACTGCATATTCGGGAGAGCCGCCTAAGTCGATCGAGGCGGCCGGGACGCCGCGGCTAAGGTCAACATCCGGCGCGATCGCGATCATTCGATGGGCGTCGCCGCAAAACACTATGACGCGGTTGCTGGCCGAATCGTAGATGATGGCATCGGCGTCGGGCGCCGCGGCGACTTTACCCAGCACCGATCCAGTAGTCAGATCGAAGACCGTCACCGAGCCGTCCTTACCGTCACTGATGAAACCGCGGCCGGCCGTGGGTACGAGCGCAACGCCATGCGCTTGTAGGAGGTGGGCGATATCGGCGACCGGTTTGCCACCCGGGACGCTGACGATCATGGTATGAGTCGCGCGGGTTATATAGAGCAGCGTCCCCGCCGAGTTAAGCGTGACGTAGTCCCATCCGCCTTCACCGCCGACTGGCAGGCTTGAAGTGACCTTGTAAATCTCTGCTGGTGCGGCGAATGCCGGCGCACAGCTACGGGCGATCGATATCGCGACGACGGCCGCGAGGATCAGACGCCGAGCGAGTGCGTCTTTGCGGATTATCAGCATATGGTCTGCACCCCAACGTAGGCGCGTTTATGAGTAGAGTCCGGGATTGATGATTAGCCCCACGCGGGGCGGTGGAGCAAGGGGGCGGGCCGCGGAGCCCTGAGCTTTCTCAGGCGGCCCGCCCCCCATGCCGGTTGGCGTAGTCGGCCAGGGTCAAAGCACCCAGAACGCTGTGTGGCGGGAGATGGCTTTAATCCTGTTGCCAGGCTTCGATTAGATGGCGTGCTTCGGTGAGCCCGAAGAAAAAATGTTCGTTAAGACACTCGTCGCGAAGCTGCTTGCTGTTGAAGCTTTCGATGAAGGCGTTCTGCACCGGCTTGCCGGGCTTGATGTAGTGCCACGCCACTCTTCTCGTAGCCCAGCGCAGCACCGCGTTGCGGGTCAGTTCAGTTCTATTATCGCTGACAATGGTGTGGGGCTGGCCGCGTTTGTTCACCACCAAGTCCAACTCCCGCACCACGCGCATGCCACTGCGCGAAGTATCGACCACCGTCGCCAGACACTCGCGACTGAAGTCGTCCAGTACGCACGGGACCCGGAAGCGGCGGCCGTCGGCCAAGGTGTCGGAAACGAAGTCGAGCGACCAGCGTTGATTGATCCCGGCCGGAACCATCATTGGCATGCGTGAACCTAGGGCCCGCTTGCGCCCGCCGCGTCGCCATACCATCATCCGCTCCTCGCGGTATAACCGGTAGACCTTCTTATGGTTCATGACCTGGCCCTCGCGCGCCAGCAGCCAGCCCAGCCGCCGATCGCCGAAGCGCCGGCGTTGCGTCGCCAACTCCTGCAGCCGCTTGCGCACCGCTTCATCGTCGGCCCGGCGCCGCTGATAGTGCAGCGTCGAATGGCCGATGCCGGCAGTCGCGTCGTTGGCTCAGTCTGTGGCCTTCCATCAGCTGGCCAACCGTTAAGCGCCGCGCCGCAGGCGTCAGCCGTTTTTCCGAGAATGTCTTTGAGCGCCGCGTTATCCAGCATCGCCTCGGCCAGCAGCTTCTTGAGCCGCCGGTTCTCATCCTCCAGCACCTCCTCCAGCCGCCGCGCTTCCAAGACCTCCAATCCGCCATACTTGGCTTTCCACTTGTAGAAGATCGCGTCCGAGATCCCATACCGCCGGCATAGCTCCGGCGTCTTCGCGTCCGCTTCATGCTCGCGCAATATACCGATGATCTGCGCTTCGCTGAATCGACTCGCTCGCATAAGTCCGTCTCCTCTCGGTGACGGACTCTAACTCATTTTCGTGCCTCTTTTCGGGGGGCAGACCATCGCTCATCATTCTAATCGGGTTTCGACCTATTTTCACGCGACCCTATGGCGCGTTCGACTGAGTGGACCTGTCTGCTGAGCGGGCAGCAGGAAGTCCTACAATCTGCCGTCATCTCATCTTCTCGACCTGCGGGCGTCTGCCTTGGGCTCGATGCGGTAAACGCAGCCGTGGACGGAATGGCCCTCGCGGCCACGAAGAATTTTGGTGACCCCCTTTCCCGGCTTGATCTGACCCGCAAAATGTCGATCAACACAAGCGGCGACTGAGGTGAAGCCGAGGAGCCGGAACGGTGAACATCGTCGGCCGCGCGGCACAACGGCGTCCGGGTTCAATCCAACACTTTGCGCGGTAACTCGCGAACCGACAGTCGCGGAAACGTCAACCTTCATCCCACGCTGTCCGGTCCACAGGTGGTTGCTTCATCTCGCGGTCGCGCGCCTGCTCCGCGCTTGATCGATGTGGGTACCGCGATGATGGTGGCGCCCACGATGGTCCGCCGCGCGCAGCAACAAACCGGCACTCTTCCAGCAGAAAATCCCGCTCAACGATTTCACACAGGGAGCGGTGTGGGGTTCTATGAGCTGTTCGAGGAACATCTAGACATTCAAACGGAAGCACAGAAGGAATACGAAATGAGTAAAGAAATCGACAACAAGGCTATCGTTGGTCGTTGGTTCACGGAATTCTGGGGCAAGAACTGCGATCTCAGAGTGATTGACGAACTCGCAGCGCCCGAGATGCTGCTAAAATATTCACTGCACGAGCCACGTCGTGGCCGCGAGGACATCAAGGCATTCATGATCGGATTTCGCAAAGCGTTTCCAGACCTGAATTTCTGGGGCACGGCCGATCTCATCGCCGAGGGCGACTATGTGGTTGGCCAATGGGAAGGTGGCGGCACACATACCGGTCCGGCTTTCAGCGACTTTCTCCTCGGATCATTGCCGGCGGCAACTGGACGCAAGATGCATTTCACTGGGACCACGGTACTTCGGGTCAAAGATGGCAAAATCGCCGAGGAAATCGGTTTGGATGATGGTGTGACCGCTCTCCAACAGCTCGGTATAATTCGTAAAGTTTGATCGAGAAAGGGCCGCTGCCGACTCATTTAGGCAGCGGCCCTTCTGAATTTGTTATTTCGCCGTGGCGAGAAGGATTCGCGAACATACGTGCCGCAGGTTTATTGCATTGGTATGGAGACGGGCAACAATAATCTGCTCGCTGAATTTCACAAAGAACCGCTTGCGGTGTTTTACCCAACAAAGAAGCTCGAAAGAAATAGAGATGATGCAGACACTGATGGGGAAAGCCGGGACATCCAAAAGTTGGCCCTGCTGTCGCAGAACGCTTGACCCGCGAGGGGGCAGCGGTCGTCGTCAATCATGTCAGCAGTGCCGATGAAGCAAGTGCGGTGGCCGATACGATTGAAAGCCTCAGCGGCAAGGCGTTGGCTGTTCGGGCGGATATCGCGCTATTGGATGACATAAGGCGTCTCTTCCGTGAGACGACCGGACGCTTTGGCAGATTGGGCATTTTGGTGGTAAACGCTGGCTGCGCAAAGTTCGGATCCTCGGGACGTTCTGGATTACTCGACAAATATCTCAGTGGATGGCGGCGTCTTAAATAGATAATCATTACCTCGAAGACGCGGAAAGCGACGAGCGCATGAACAAGATTTCACAAATGCCCAACCTTGGACGAATAGAATGAAAGGCCGGAAACTGAGTCCAGCCGAATACGCGGCGCAAATCCAGGAATGGGCGCGAGGCACGGCCCTCGGCGCTCACGGCGTCAGGTTCATCAGTGCCGGCGAGGGTCGCGCGCGGGCGGAGCTGGAATTTCGGCCTGAGCTTGCTCCGCTCACCGGGATGTTTCATATCGGCGCGATTATGACCTTCGCCGAAGAGACCGCCTCCGCCGCGGGGATGTGGCAATTCAATCCGACGAACGCGCTCAAACCCGACCTGATTCCACTTACCTTCCAGCTCAATTTCAACCAGGTGCGCAACGCTAGCCGCGGCAAACTCATGGCCGACGCGGAAATCGTCCATCGCGGCCGTACCCTTCTGGTCGTCGAGGTCAAGGTGCACGACGATGATGGGAAGTTGATCGCAACCATGTCGGTTACACAAATGGCCCCGCGCCAGCAGCAAGGCTAGCGAACACCTCAACCCTCGGAGAGCTTGGCGTCTGCCGCCGCCTGACCTCTGAATAGTTTACGGTGCGGTCCAGCGCTGCCGTTCTACCTGACCGCCACTGGAGAGCGGCGCAATGGTGACGAAGCCGAGCACGCCGGTCGAAATTGCGAGCAACACGGCCCCCTTGTAGCTCCCGGTCAGATCCACAAAGAGGCCGGCCAAGAGCGGTCCAAGTAGGGCGGAAAGACCCGAGGCAGTGAAAAACACGCCGAGCATCGTACCGAGATTCTGAAGGCCGAAGCATTCGATCAGCACGCTCGGCACGAGTGATATACGGCTGCCATAGCCAAGACCCAGCACCGCCACAAAGACAATCAACGATTCATATGAGGATGAGACCAGCCAGATGGCGTAGCTGATCGCCATCATGAGGACGGCGAATTTGAACATCGGAACAGCCGCGAACCGATCTCCAATTGGGACCAGCGCCAAACGGCCAACGATGCTCGCTCCGCCTAATACGGATATGAGTGCACCTGCTGCGACCCCGCTGGCGCCGTGATCGCGGGCAAACGCCGGCAGGAACACGAACGGGACGAAAAGCGCCGTGGTCGCCAGAAACCATGAGGTATAAAGCATCACGAATTCGCGAGACCGAAAAATGCTTCTCAGTGGATATACGGATGCGCTCTTGCTGGCTGAGGAAGCTGGTGGCGGCTTGGCCACCCAAGCGCACCCTAGCAGGATCGCGGTTGCCGCAAGGCCAAAGAAGACGTCGCTTTCGCGCCATCCATAGCGTTGGATAAGCGTCCCGGCCAACGGTGCCAGCACCAAGGTGCCGCATCCGGTGCCGGCCGCCGCCACGCCAAGGGCGCTGTTGCGCCGTTGCACGAACCATCCGCCGACAATCGCCAGTGTAGGTACGTAACAGCAGGCCGCGCCGATGCCGACGCCAATACCATAGGTCAGATAGCCAATCCAGATATCATTTGTCAGCGCGGTGAGGCAGAGCCCAAGCCCCAGGGCAATGGCGCCGGCCGTCACAATCATCCGCGGCCCAAAGCGGTCAGCCAGCCGCCCGGTAAATGCGCCCAGTGTATAATAAACCAGCGCTGTGATTGAGAAAAAGGCCGACGCCTTGGTGGCGTTTGCGTGAAATTCGTCCGCCATCGGCTTCAGAAAAACGCCGAAGCTGTAGATCACGCCAAACACCACGAAGCTCGCCACGAATGCCACAGCCGCCATGAGCCACGCGTATGCTGAATCTGGGTTTGCGATCGTCGTCGGCCGATTCATCCTGTCACTACAACACCGCGAAGGTGCGAAAGTGAAAAAAAATTCCGCCCGCTTCGTGCTCGCGCAATATACCGATGATCTGCGCTTCGCTGAATCGACTCGCTCGCATAAGTCCGTCTCCTCTCGGTGGCGGACTCTAACTCATTTTCCTGCCTCTTTTCGGGGGGCAGGTTAGACTCAACATCGACGATCCGGTCTGTAACGTGACGGTCTTCACAAGAATCCAGAGCGTTTACTGGCAGGCGAGGTTGCATAGGGCTTGTTCTCCGAGGTCGTCGAGCAAGCGGGTGCCCAAGGACTGCTCTCCAACGAGCATTTCAAGGTCGTCGGCACGCTGATCGAGGCCTGTGTCAACGCCGATTTGATAGTGACCCACTTTGGCGAGAGGTCGCCGAAGTAAAATCGACCCGCTACGAGGAGTACCTGGTCAGCGGGAGCGCGAGGGGGATTTTTCCCCTGGCTGCTCTGTCAAGCCAGTCGTAATTCTTGCGGGGTAAATCAGCTGAAGCCCGTTAATTCTCTCAGCGTCTCCTTGAAATTGGTGAACCGCTGCTTGCCAAGCTGGCGTTGCCAGTCGGCTTCAAGTTGGCGAATGGCGGCGACGTTGGTTTCGATAACCCGCCATCCACGTTCGGTGAAGCGGACGACGACGTGCCCAGTCCCACCTTGACTGCGGCGTTTCAGATAACCCAGCTTCTCGAGTTGACCGAGCAGATGGTTCAGCGCCTGTTTCGAGATGCCGAGTCGCATCGCGAGCGCCGACGGCCGCATGCCGTCTATCGGCGGATACTGGAACAGGCTGGAATACGCCTCATTAATGTCTGCTAGCCCTCGCTGGGCCAAGGTCTGAAGCATCCGGGAACGCGCCGTCTGATGAGCTAGACGCAGGAGGGCGCCGATGTATGGCGCCTCGGAGATGCCGGGAATTTTCTTGAGTCGCGTGCTTGACATATCGGTAAAGTCATTTTACCCTAAACAAAGGTAAAGTCATTTTACGACGCGAGGCGAGCACACAGCAATCTGTTGGAGTTCTCCCAAGCCGGGACCTCCAACGTGACAACGACGGCCGGGGAAAGGAAAAGCAATGGACTTGGAACCTACTGACAGCGAACGCATAATCATTGGACAGCTCGAGATTCGCTACCTCATAGATGGCGCCGCATCAGGGATGTTCGAGCTTACTGTGCCGCCTGGGGCGCTCGTGCCCCCGCCGCACAGCCACAGCAACAACGAGGAAAGCATCTATTGCCTGGAAGGCGTGCTGCGCTGCACGGTTGGCGATGAGGCGCGCGATCTGAAACCAGGCGAGTGGGGCCATACTCCTCGCGGCGTGACGCACGGCTTCAGCAACCCGCACGACCATGTGGCGCGGGCGCTCGTGGTCCTTACCCCCGACATCGGAGCGCAATATTTCCGCGACGTCGCGGAGGTCGTCAACGCAGTTGGTGGCCCCGACCCGGCCAGGATCGTCGAGATAATGACCCGCTACGGTCTGGTGCTGTCCCCGTCGAAGCCGGCTAATCGGCCCGGCTGATCGTGCTCTGCCGCCAGAGACGGGGCTAGTGCTTGGCGTTTATCCTTATGGCGGAAGCTCTCGCCGTTGATGTTGACGATGGTCGAGTGATGGAGAATGCGCTCGAGCATCGCTGCAGTTAGCACGGCGTCACCGGCAAAGCCGCTGTCCCAACTGCCAAAGGTCAGGTTCGAAGTCAGGATCATCGAGCCCTTTTCGTAGCGGTGGGCCACGGCCTGGAAGAAAGGTTGGCCTGCTCGCGGCTCATCGAGATAGTGCTTATACGGGTCGAGCTTGCTCGGCCGCGCCTCACGCGTAGCGCGGCAGCCTGCTGCTCCGCAGATAGCGCCGCACCGTGTTGCGCGAGACCGCGAGGCCGTGCAATCGCTCGGATGCTCTTCCCCTGACGACTCAAGACCCGGATCTCCACCGCTTCCTCCGCCACCAGCATGAGGCCCTCCGCTCTGGAGTACCTCACGCCATAGTCGGTCCGTTTTCAATCGGCGACCTTGAGTCAGTTTGCATCGGCACTAACACCACTTCCAGATCGCCACCAGTTCAGAGCTAGACCAGCTCCCGAGCGAGATAGAACGGCGCTTTCGACGCCACTCGAAATACTGTGAAGCAAAGGCGGGGTTGGAACGGTGCTTGTTCATTCCGCCTGGTCTTGGTGCGAGCTTGAGCCGGGATCCAATATGGAAATTCCGTGCGCTAACCGCTGATCTCGGGAATGATGTCGACGAGTTCATCGAAGAAGCGTTCCGACTCCGGCTTCGCCCCCGCTAAATTCAGGATCGGCATAGTTCGCTGCGCCCTCTCCCATATTTCCTTGCTCGGCCAGCGTGCCATTCCAAAAAAATGTTGGGGATTTTCCGAGCCCCGCAGCAGAATGCTGCCCATGGCACCTTCGCAGCATGATTGGATCTTCCGAGTACCCTCCTCCCACGTCCGAATGAATTCTGCTTCGTCGCCTGCTTTCACTGTCCAGCGATACATGACCCGGATCATTTAGAAGAACCTCCACGAGCTACGGCTAACAATTATCCCGTTTCCGTAGAGCTAGCTGCTAAGGCGAGTAAAAGTTTAACCGCCATTCGACGGAATCGGTGGCCTTGAGCCAGCCGTAAGAGACGGAATGCCGACTAATCGATCGCCTCACGTTCGTAGTGCAATTGAATCATCAAGTCTCCAAGGGAGTTTTGGGACTTCGTCTTCGAGCGAATACGCGCCGATCAAGACGCTTGTTGGCATTAATCTAACAGTCTCCCCGGATAAAAGATTTCCGATGAGACGCATTTGGTTCTCCACGTGACTAAATCGTCTGAGGAATCGATGGCTTTGGAACCCATATCGAGACTACGATTCCGGCAGATGATGATCGGGTGACCAAGACGTCATCGGCTCCGGATAAAATTCAATGTGGCTGTCGGAGCTTTCCGTCTCGCAGCGGTGAGCAGGCGGGCATCCGTGAGTTTCTCTGTAAAGGCGTTTAGCTCTCACGGCACGATGTAGGGCACATCAAGGATTGAAACCCATACTACAATCAGGCATTGGTCATAGCGAAGCCTTAGGAACGCATCGAGACACTTAGGGCCAAAAAATCTCCCAAAGTCTGAAGCGGTGTCAAAGCGCCGACCGCAATTCGGCCGGGCCAGCTCTAACCGCATTTGTGGGGTCGACAGGTCAAGAATATGAGGAAGGTCCTCGAACAGATGCCGCGCGTGGTAATCGTTGGTGGGGGGTTTGGCGGAACGCACGCCGCTCACACGCTACGCAAGGCGCCTGTTCACGTTACCGTTATTGACCGCACCAACCATTCAATCTTCCACCCGTTGCTCTACCAGGTCGCCGGCGCAGGGTTGTCGTCCGACGAGATCGCAGTTCCTATCCGCTTTTTGCTCCGACGACAGCGCAACAGCGAGGTCATGATGGCCGAGGTGACCGCCGTGGACGTGCGGCAAAGACGCCTCTGGATGAGCACGCGACAGTTGTCGTATGACTATCTGATTCTAGCCACGGGCTCGCACTACAATTACTTTGGCCACAACGACTGGCCGCGTTTTGCTCTGAGCCTTAAGACTACCGCAGACGCAGTGCGAATTCGCCGCAAGATCCTTCAGGCATTCGAGCAAGCGGAATTGGAAATGAATGCCGACACGGTTAGCGCGCTACTCACTTTCGTGCTGATCGGGGCCGGACCCACTGGCGTTGAGATGAGCGGGGCGCTCTCGGAGCTTGCCCGCTTCGCCCTCGTGCACGAGTACCGGCACATCGATACGCGCAAAACCCGCATCGTTTTGCTGGAAGCGGGGCCGCGAATCCTGCCGGCTTTCCCCGCGGCTCTTGCCCGCAAAGCCGAAGAGGAACTTGAACGGAAAGGCGTCGAAGTACGGATTGACTCGGCCGCAACCGCGATCGACGAGGACGGCGTGATCGTCAACGGCGGTGAACGCATCCGGAGCCACAATGTTATCTGGGCCGCAGGCGTGAAGGGGACAGCGCTCGGGCAATCGCTCGGCGTCGAAACGGATCGAATGGGCCGGGTCAAGGTTTTGCCCGATCTGTCCATCCCCGATCATCCCGAGATTTTTGTGATTGGTGACCTGATGGTCATCGAACAGAATGGGAAGCCATTCTCGCCGGGGCTCGCTCCAGTTGCTGTGCAACAAGGTCAGTACGTCGGCCGGCTTATCGCGAGACGTGCATCCGCCGAGTCGGAACCTGGGCCGTTTCGTTATCGGGACAAGGGCAGCCTCGCGACGATCGGGCGCGCATTTGCCATCGCGGACTTCGGCGGTAGGCTGAAGTTTAGCGGAAGGCTCGCCTGGGTGCTCTGGTCGACGGTTCACCTCTTGTATCTCACGAGTTTGTGGAATCGAATCCAGGTGTTTGCGACGTGGATTTGGGCTTATTTCACTTATCAACGGGGCGTGCGGATCCTGACCCCCGACAGTCTGGACGTGGAAGGCATGGGCGGTGCACCGCCCGTTGTCCAGAAGAAGCGAGGGCTCGAAGCCGCGGCGCCGCGATCAGGCGTCGTTGAGCAGTAGCCGCCAGCTTTCGAAAAGGGACTTGCTGCAACATTCGCAGAGGATGGCGCCCATCTCACTGAGGCGGCTGTGATTGGTGTTCAGGCCGGCGCCCCTGCTCGCAGAAATGTCGGTACGAATCGTTCCGATGACGTCATTCAGGTGACCGGCTCGTGAAGGAAGCCGACTCACCAATCGACCGCCGATCCGGACGCGCGTCTGACCCACAAAGGGGCGGGCAAAGAGGCCCGGCTCTGCTATGCGGCACACGTGCAGATCGACAATCGCCACGGCCTGGTGGTCAACACCCGCCTGACTCAGGTCAGCGCTTGAGCCGCGCGGCGCGATCATCCCTTGCAAGCTGGCACGCGGCGATGGCATGGAGGTCCGACCGCCGCGAGCAAAACCAATCGTACAGTCCATAGCGCGATGGCCTCGTCCCAAGTCCTTTTTAGTGAGCTCACGCAGCACAGCGTCAGATGGGCATCCGATAGCCATAGAATTCGTGGTCTTCGTTGTAGCCACCCTGGCCGGCGCCGAGGTGGGCGAAGTCGCGAACAAACTCGATGGCTTCGATCCACTTGACCATCTTGAAACCCAGTTCGTTCTCGCAGCGCAGCCGCAGCGGCGCCCCGTGGAGCACGCTGACTGGGACTCCGTTCATCTCGTATGCCAGAATCGTCAGGTGGTGCCGCATGTTCTCGATCTTGTGAACGTCATAGTAGCCGCCGCCGGCGGAACCTTCGGAGAATGAATAGAAGACGGCGTAGCGGGCCTCGGGCGTGGGCTTCACGATTTCGAGGATATGGCGCATCGGTACCCCGCCCCATTTAGCGATCCCCGACCAGCCCTGAATGCAAAAGTGCTCGGTGATTTGTTCCTGCTTCGGCATGGCCTTCAGTTCCGTGAAAGAAAACATCCTCGGATTCTCGACCAGCCCGTCGATCCGCAAGCTGTAATCGGCAAACCCGTTCCTGACCAGCGTGTTGAATTCTTCAGAATTAGGCATGGTGCCGTTGGGCCAGAAATGGGGCGATATGTCGTTCTCCGTGAATTGGTTGTTCGGATCCCACCATTCACCTAATCCCTTGATCCAGCCGATCATGAACTCGCCGGTTTTCTGGACCAGGCGGGCATGCCTGAGCGTGAAGGGCGACGCCGCCGCCCACACCACAATCACCACCAGCGTCGCGATGCAAAATATTATGAACCCTTCCGGGCCGTTGCCGTTCACTCCGGCGAACATGGCGTTCAAGTTCTGCCGTAGTCCGGTTATAAAAATCATCGTCACGTGGATGAAGATAAAGAATACGAACCAGCACAGCACCAGAAAATGGATCGAGCGCGCCGCCTGCCGATGCAGAATTCTGCCGAACCATCCAAGCCGGTTAGCGATCGCCGGCGCCTGCATCAGGCCGGTGATAATCGCCAAAGGGGCAGCGATGAACACGGTGATGAAGTAAGAAAGTAGCTGCACCCCATTGTAGCGAATCCAGCCGTGGTCCGCGGGAAAGGTCAGCGAAGCGTATTGAATCGCGGTCGAGAGCGCATTGGGAAAGACCGCCCACGTCTGCGGCACGATCCGCTGCCACTGATAGGTCGTGAATAGCAGCACGTAGAAAATCGCACCGTTAAGCACCCACAAAAGATCGCAGGAGAAGTGCCACCAGCGGGCCAGTCCGATGGAATGACGAATGCCCGGGATGCCGAACCATCCCGGCAGGGTTACCGAGTCATCCTTCGACGTCCAGATCCGATCCCTGGGTACTTCATGCTGAAAACGGAACCATTCGGTGCCCGGCGTGCAGTGCCGGTTCCAGTACAGGCGAGGGTGGTCGGCGAGAATCTGGATGCCCGCCCGGATCATCAGAAAGATGAGGAACAAGTTGAAGAAATGCTGCCATCGCAACCACGCCGGAAAGCCGTTGTAGTATCTGGGCGCGGCGCTGATGCCTGGATAGCGCGCGATGAATTGCTGTATGACCGGATTGTTCTGACGCAGATCCTGGGCCAGGGCGATGCCGATAATCAGGCCGACGGTCCCAATCGGGATGATCCAAAGCACATTGTACCACCGCCTCCAAAAGCGGATGCGCGGCATCTCGCCCCACTGCGGCGGCAGCCATTCGCTCAGGCGAACACGGTCATCCGCATGGGTGAGTCCACCCTCCAGAGGCTCCTTCCGCTGTCTTTCAATCTCTCGGAGTTCCATCGTTTACTTACACCCCATGTCAGGGCTCCACATGCTCTTTTCGGCCAGGCGTCATGACGTTGCTTGCGGTGGCCGCGGATTGAGCCATGGCCCGTCGGAGCCGATGAGCTGCGCAGCCTCTTCCGGTCCCCAACTGCCCGGCTCGTAGGGGTATAGCGGCGTCACGTTGCCCAGGAACGGATCGACCACGCGCCATTCGGCTTCTACGAAATCTTCGCGCGCAAAGAGCTCGCCGATGCCGTGCATCGCATCGCCGAGCAAACGCTGGTACGGCGGCATGTTGGCGGCGGCTTGCCTGGTGAGGATAAGCTCGACGTCGTTACCCACCATGCACTCGCCCGGCGCCTTCACCCGCAAGCCCATGCCGATATTGATGTCCGGGCTTACCCGCATCCTCACGTGGCTCGAAAGAGACGGCACGATTTCCCCGAACGTCTCACGCGGTGGCCGTCGGAACTCGACCACCAGCTCAGTCGCAGTGACCGGCAGTTCCTTGCCCGCGCGGATGTTGATCGGCACGCCGGCCCAACGCCAGGTATCGATGTACAGCTTGACTGCGACGAAGGTCTCGACGGTGGAACCGGGATTCACGCCCGGCACTGCATGATAACCGTTGTATTGGCCGCGCACGACGTGCCCGGGCGCGGGTGGGCGCACGGCCTTCAGCAGCCGCACTTTCTCGTCGCGCACCGCATCGTGCTCCTCGCCCGTTGGCGGCTCCATCATAAGATTGGCAAGCACCTGCAGCATGTGGTTTTGAAGTACGTCACGGATGGCCCCGGTCTCGTCGTAAAATCTGCCGCGGTCCTGCACACCCATTTTCTCGGCCATCGTGATCTGGATACTGCGCACATAAATGCGGTTCCAGAGCGGCTCGAATATGGGATTGGCAAAGCGAGTATACAGAATGTTCTGTACCGGCTCCTTGCCGAGATAGTGATCGGTGCGGAAAATGGCGTCTTCCGGAAAATGTCGATGCAGCAGCTTGTTCAACTTTCGCGCGGAGGCCAGGTCGTGGCCAAAGGGCTTTTCGACTACCACTCGTGCATTGGTGGCGCAGTCGGCCTTGGCGAGTCCTTCGACCACCGTGGCGAACATGATCGGCGGCACCGCAAGGTAATGGAGCGGCCGCTTGGCCTCACCCAGTTCTTTGCGCAGCCGGTCAAAGGTCTTTGAATCCTCGTAATCACCGTCCACATAGCGCAGCAGGTCCGTCAGTTTTCGCAACGCATCCGGATCGGCGCCCCCGTGGCGGTCGAGGCTGTCCTTGGCGCGCGCCTTGAGCTGATCGAGGTTCCAGCCCGACTTGGCCACGCCGATGATCGGCACGTTCAGCCCCTCGTCGCGGATCAGTCGTTGCAAAGCGGGAAATATCTGTTGGAAAGCCAAATCGCCGGTGGCGCCGAAAAAAACGAATGCATCTGATTGCGGCATAGCCATCAGCGATCTCCCGCACGAATCATTTGATACGGTCCAAGGTTTCTTTCGCCACCATCACCACATGTTCCGGCGTGAAGCCAAACTCGCGCATCACCACCGGCCCAGGCGCGGAAGCACCGAAACGATTTACGCCGATGATCGCGCCGTCAGGGCCGACATAGCGCTCCCATCCGAATGGGGAGGCCGCCTCGATGCTCACTCGCGCTCGGACGTTCGGCGGAAGGACAGCGTCGCGGTATTGCCGCGGCTGGACGTCAAACAACTCCCAGCAAGGCATCGAGACCACTCGGCTGCGGATCCCTTCCTTGACTAGCCGCTGGTGAGCATCGAGCGCAAGTGAAACCTCGGAGCCGGTGGCAATCAAAACCACATCGGGTGGAAATTCGCCCGCCTCAGCGAGGATGTATGCTCCATGCGCCAGACCAGAGGCGGGAGCGAGAACCATACGGTCCAGCACCGGCAGCTTCTGGCGCGTGAGCACGAGTCCCACTGGCCCTTCGATATGTTGTAGCGCGACGCGCCACGCCTCCACGGTTTCGGTGGCGTCGCTCGGTCGTATGATCATCATGTTCGGCATTGCGCGAAGGCCGGCCAGTTGCTCGACCGGCTGATGGGTTGGACCGTCTTCCCCCAGGGCGATGCTGTCGTGGGTCCAAACATAGATCACCCGCGCCTTGCTCAATGCTGCCAGCCGGATGGCCGGTCGCATATAGTCAGAAAACGACAGAAAGGTGGCACCAAACGGGAGGAGCCCGCCATGAAGCGCCATGCCGGTCATGATCGCGGCCATGGCATGCTCGCGCAGGCCAAAGTGAATATTCCGTCCCGCGTAACTCCAGACTCCGCCCGCCGTTCCCTGCGTGGGCAGTCCATTGCCGGACTCATCGACAGACGAACACTCGAAGTCTCCGCATCCGCTCATTGCGGTGCGCGTCGAAGGATCGAGGTCTCCCGATCCGCCGACCAGGTTCGGTACCACCGCAGCTAGCGCGTTGATCACCTGGCCCCCCGCGTCGCGGGTCGCCAGCTCTCCATCCCCGGGCGTGAAGACTGGAAGCTGTGCCTCCCACCCTTGCGGAAGCTCTCCGGCGAATGCCCGGGACAACCGTTGAGCCAGGTCGGGATGCGCGCCTCGGTAGTCGTCCATTCGCCGCTGCCATGATACCTCCAGTTCCGCCCCGCGCTCTATCGATTTTCGAAACTCGCGCAACACCTCGTCCGGCACGTAAAAGGTACTATCCACCTCGGGCCACCCCAGTGCCTCCTTGGTCAAGCGCACCTCCTCCACGCCGAGCGGCTCGCCGTGCGCATGCCACGTGTCCTGTTTGTGCGGACTGCCGTACCCAATATGCGTGCGCCCCACGATCAACGACGGTCGATCTTCGACCGCACGCGCCGCGCTCAGCGCCGCGTCGGCGGCGCCGGAATCCTGGCCGTCGATCCGCTGTACATGCCAGCCGTAGGCCTCGAAACGCGCGGCGACGTCCTCGGAAAATGTGATATTCGTCGTCGCAGACAGCGTGATGAGATTCGCGTCGTAAAGCACGATCAATCGGGCGAGTCGAAAATTGCCGGCGAGCGAGGCGGCCTCGGCGGCCACTCCCTCCATCATGTCGCCGTCGCTGGCGAGCACGTAGGTATAATGGTTCACGACTTCATCGGCTTGCCGATTGAACGTCGCCGCCAGCCAGCGTTCCGCGACCGCCATTCCCACCCCGTTTGCCAGCCCCTGGCCGAGCGGCCCGGTAGTCGCCTCTACGCCCGGCGTGGACTCGTGCTCGGGATGGCCAGGCGTGCGGCTTCCCCATTGCCGGAACTGCTTGATGTCCTCGATGCTGAGGTCGTACCCGGTCAGGAACAGCATGCTGTAGAGCAGCATACTGGCGTGACCGGCCGACAACACGAACCGGTCGCGATCCGGCCATGCGGGATTCTTCGGATTGTGGCGCAGGTGGCGGCTCCAAAGGATGTACGCCATCGTGGCCGCACCCATCGGCATCCCCGGATGGCCGGAGTTCGCTCTTTGAACTCCATCGATAGACAGGGTGCGGAGAGTGTTTATCGCAAGCTGATCGATATCGTCGTGAGGTGTCACTTTGTTTCTCCAGCAAAACAACAGATTCTTCGGACATACCCACAAGAAAGACTCTCTCGATATCTTTCAGGTCAATCCGGGGGTTCTTCGCAAGCGGACTTTTGTCGGATACGGCGACAAACTCTCATAGCGGGCACATTCTCCTGCCAGATTTGCCTCGCTCAGCGACTCGCGGAGACCGATGAAACCGAGATCGATTTGACCCCTTCGAGTGCTTCGAGCTGTTCGGCAGGTGTCATGTCGAACAGGTTCAGGGCGACATCTGAATACACTCGGTGAAACGCGTCCAGTGTCGCAGGGAGCAAGTGATAATGGAGGCTGGTCACGTAACCGATTTTGAGTTGCCCGGTCTCCTTTGGATTCCGGTGCCGGACCGCCTCCATGCTCTCCGCGCTCAGGGCGAGCACCCGCTTGCCATCTGCCAAAAACGACGCTCCTCGTCGATCAGGGAAACGCGGCCCTTGCCACGGTCTAACAGCCGTACCCCCAGTTCCTCTTCCAGAAGTTTGATTTGAACAGTCAGGGAGGGGTGCGCCACACGAAGTTTTTGCGCCGCGCGAGTG
>Ga0068855_100003475_pt1 | contig 19285 bp, 13 predicted proteins | sample KBSCornC52_FD_66592 | JGI IMG/M metagenome (GOLD analysis project Ga0068855, IMG submission 66592) | Corn rhizosphere microbial communities from Kellogg Biological Station, Michigan, USA - KBS Corn C5-2 | ecosystem: Host-associated > Plants > Roots > Rhizosphere > Soil ...
ACGATGATGAAGGCGGTCAGCGGCGCCTGGGTGGCGGCGGCGAGGAAGCCGACCATGCCCAGCGCGATCAGCGCCGGCATCTGCATGCCGTACAGCAGCAGCGCGACGTCGTTGCCGAACGCGGCGCCGATCGCCAGCGATGGGGCGAAGATGCCGGCGGGCACGCCCGACCACGTGGTCAGCCAGGTCGCGAGGAACTTGAAAGGGGCATAGGCGAACGGCATCGCCATCGTGCCCTCCACCATGTGGCGCGTGCTGGCATAGCCGGAGCCGAACGCCGCGCCGCCGCTCGCGATGCCGATCAGCGCGACGGCCAGGCCGCAGCCTGCTGCGAACGCCACGGGACGGCGCGCGCGCCACCGGCTGGCACGGTCCGGGCTGCGGCCGGACAGCGATGCGATCATCAGGCGCGAGAACAGGCCGCCCGCCAGGCCGCAGAACACGGCGACGAGCAGGCCCGGCAACAACAGCCCGAGACCGGGCGCAGGCACGTGGATGACGCCGAAATAGGCGCCATCGCCATGGGCCGACACCGCGACGAGGCCGGCCAGCACGATACCGGCGATGATCAGGCCGCTGGAGCGCTGCTCGGGGGCCCGCGCCAGTTCCTCGATGGCGAACATCACGCCGCCCAGCGGGGTGTTGAACGCGGCCGCGATGCCCGCCGCGCCGCCGGCCACGAGCAGCCCGTGGACGCCGACGGCGCTGCCGGCCGGGAGGAAGCGCCGTGCCTGCAGCATCACGCCGGCCGCGATCTGCACGGATGGACCTTCGCGTCCCAGCGACAGGCCGCCGAGCAGGCCGCCGGCCGTGAGGAGGATCTTGGCGACCGTCAGGCGCAACGACACGAACAGGCCGCGCTCGCCCTCGCCCACCTTCGTGTCGAGGGTCGCCATCACCTGCGGGATGCCGGAACCGGCGGCACCGGGCGCGAACCGGCGCGTGGCCCAGACGACGACGGCGGTGCACGCGGGCGTCACGATGAGGGGGCACCACCATGCCACGGCGCGCAGTGCGGCAAAGCGGTCGTATGCCGCGTCGGCCAGCCACGAAAATCCGACGATCGTGAGGCCGGCCGCGGCGGCCAGCAGCACGACGACAGCGCGCACGGTCCACACGCGCCAGTCGCCCAGTTCGCGCCGGAAGTCGGGTAGCGGCGTCATGCCGGGCCGGCTCCACTATCCTGTGTGCATGGTTTCCAAAATGTCATATTTGGGCGCCATGCCACGTTTTCCGCTATCATTCTTCGCATGTCCTCGTCTTCACAAAACACCACGGCCGCCGAGCCGTCCGATCCATCGACGCCGCCGGCTACCCGCGTACTGCGCCAGTTCCGCGTCGTCTTCAATGCCGTCAAAACCCATTTCCGCCAGGTCGAACGCGAGGCCGGTGTCGGCGGCGCCCAGCTGTGGGCGCTGTCCGTGATCGACCGGCGCCCGGGCATCGGGGTGACGGAACTTGCACGCGAGCTGGACATCCACCAGTCGACGGCAAGCAACCTGATCAAGGGTCTCGTCGAGCGCGGCCTCGTGGCAACGAGCCGCGAAGGCATCGACCGCCGCAGCGTGTCGCTGCGCATCCAGCCGGACGGCGCCGAGGTCTTGCGCAGCGCACCGCTGCCCTTCGCCGGCGTGTTGCCGGACGCCCTGTCCGCGCTTGACGCTGCGACGCTGGAACGCCTGGAACACGACCTGACCAAGCTGATCGCGCTGCTCGAAGCGGACGAATCCAGCGCCAACGTGCTGTTGTCCCAGATGTGAATGTCCGTGCCGCGGCGCGCGGCAACGGAAAAGCGGCTGCTGGCGGACCAGCAGCCTCGAAAGATACATCTATCCTCATCGCTGATCGCGAAGGCGGCGATATGCTGCCCCGCTCACCGCTTCATTGTGTCATAAGCGTATATTCGAGGCAACCACTTTTGTAGCAATATATTTCGCCCCATTTTGTTCAAACTTGCGGCACCGCGCACGTGGAATGCCGCCCCTCCACCGTACACGTATTGCGTTCCGTGCCGTCGCGGTCGTGCACGACGACCCGCCAGCGGTCCGGCCCGATGCGTTCCATCGTCATGAAACCGAAGCCGTCGATCCAGGAACTCATCGCTTCCAGTACGGCGCCCGGCGCGGGCGACTGGCCGGCCGGCGCCGTGCGCGGCAGCGGCACGATGTCTTCCGCCGTGCCGGCGAAACCGGCGACAAACTGGGTCGGGTGATCCGATGCGAAGCTGGCCTGCTCCCACAGGTGCACGTGACCTGAGAGCAGCACGCCGATGGCCTCCGGCAGCAGGCGCGCATCGAGGGCGCCGAACACCTGCGTCAGGCCGGCGTCGCCGCCGAACAGCGTGATGTCCCCGGTACGCGCGTCGCGGCTGGCGCCGAACGCGTACAGCGGGTGGTGGTCGACGGCGATGTTGTAAGGCGCGCGCCGGGCCAGGGCGTCGATCTTGCGCCAGGTGTCGGCATAGCGGGCGATACGCGCGTCGCCTTCCTTGAAACCCTTCCAGTCCGTGTTCGCGGTGTCGAACACGATCAGCTGCGCGTTTGCGCCGAGCGGCACGGCATACGGGGCCGTGTAGTCCGCGCGGCCGTCGGCCGCCGGGTCGTCGCAGTTCGCGGCCGGGTCGTAGCGGTGGGTGTCGAGGAAGCGCCACCAGCCCTGGCCGCCGCGCGCGCAGGTCTCGTGATTGCCCCGCGCGAGTACCCAGGGCGCCGCTGCCAGCAGCGACCGCCCTGGCGCGAACAAGTCCGCATTCCACGCGTCCCAGCCATAGCCGTACGGGCTGCCCGCGCAGCCGGGATGGTCCGCCGGACACGGGTCTTCGCGGTAGTGGTAGTCGCCGACGTGCACCACGAGGTCCGGCTTCCATGCGGCGGCGCTCTCGGCCACGCGGGCGAATGGGTAAGACTGCGGATCGTTACAGTCCTGGAATTCCTTGCCCTTCAGGCGGCAGCCCGTGTCGCCGATCACGACGATGCGCTTCACGTCGGTCACGGGCAGCGGCAGCGGCTGCCCGGCGACGGCCACGCGCGCGCTGCCGGCGGGGATCGCCGTCTCACACGACAGCACGGGTGCCGAGACCGCGTCCGCGTGAAAGCTCGCGCTGTGGCCCTTGCCGCGCAATGGAATGGCCCCGTACGGCGCCCGCACGGCCATCGTCGCCGCGTGGCCGTCGATCTCGATGACGGGGCAACTCGTGGCGGTCGTGACGGCACGCGCCACCGGCCTGCCCTCCTCGCCCAGCACGACGAAGGCGGCCTCGGGCGGGTGTTGGGGGCGCAGGCTGGCGCAGCCGGCCAGCAGGGCCAGCGCTGCGAGCGCGCCGGCACGGGACTGGGTTCGCGGTGGGGTCATGGCATTCCGGGCAAAGTTGGGAATCTACCATAGCCGTGGGGACCGCATCGGCCGCCGCATAAGCATAGGAGAAATACTTATTGGCTAGGCAATTTGCAGACTGTTAATCTTGCGGCCCCGTGGCGGCCTCGTTTCGTCGCCCAGTCGAGAAAGAAGAACATGAGCTGCAAATACACCGAAAAGAATCCATCCCGCGCCCTGCTCGTGCTGGGCCTCATCACCGCCGTCCTCCCCGTCCACGCGCAACAAGCATCGGGTGTCGCCACGTCCGGCGCCGATACTCAGACCGTCGTCGTCACCGGCACCCGGTCGCTGAACCGGCGGACCCTCGATTCCGAATCGCCCGTGGACGTCATCAGCGGCAAGGACCTGCAAAGCACGGGTTCCGGCGAACTTGCCACGGTGCTGGGCCGCCTGCTGCCGTCGATGAATTTCCCGCGTCCGTCCGGCGCCGACGCCAGCGACGCCGTGCGCCCCGCCCAGTTGCGCGGCCTGTCGCCGGACCAGACCCTCGTGCTCGTGAACGGCAAGCGCCGCCATACGTCGGCCGTCGTCAACGTCAACGGCACGCTGGGACGCGGTTCCGCGCCCGTCGACCTGAACGCGATCCCGCTGGCCGCCATCGACCACATCGAAGTGCTGCGCGACGGCGCCGCCGCGCAATACGGTTCCGACGCCATCGCCGGCGTCGTCAACATCATCCTCAAGAAGGGCGCCGACGGCGGCGCCGTCGAGGGTACCTACGGCAAATACGATGCCGGCGACGGCGAGCAGACGACCGTGCGCGGCGATACCGGCTTCAGGCTCGGCGACGCGGGCTGGGTGCGTGTGGCCGTCGAAGGCGCGGACCGCAGCCCGACCAACCGCGCCGGTCCGGACCCGCGAGCGGCCGCGGGCCCGCGCCGCAACCAGGTCAACCAGCGCCTGGGCGACCCGGAAAGCCACCCGCGTACCGTCTTCGTCAACGGCCAGTACAGCCTGACCGACGCCATCGACTGGTATGCCTTCGCCAACTACGGCGACCGCAAGACGTCGTCTGCCGCCACCTGGCGCCTCGCTGGCAACACGCCCATCTTCCCGGAAGGCTTCCTGCCGCTGGAAGACAGCAAGTCGTCGGATGCCTCGCTCGTCACGGGCCTGCGCGGCGACCTCGCCGGCTGGCGTTGGGACGCGAGCGTCAACTTCGGCCGCAACCGCTTCCAGCTGAACGTCGACGACACGGTCAACTACGCGCTCGGCAGCGCGAGTCCCACGCGCTTCTATGCCGGCAAGCTCGTTTCGACGCAGGAAGTGGCCAACCTGGACGTGGCGCGTGACGTGCCCGTGGCCTGGCTGGCCGGCCCGCTGACCGTCGCGCTGGGCGCGGAAGCGCGCTACGAATCGTACGAGATCGGCGCGGGCGAGCCGAACTCCTACTTCGGCACCGGTTCGCAGGGCTTCTCCGGCTTCCGTCCTGAGAACGCCGGCAAGAACAGCCGCAACAACCAGTCGGTCTATGCCAACTTCGAGGCCGACATCACGAAGAGCCTGTCCGGCTCCGTCGCCGTGCGCCACGAGCACTACAGCGACTTCGGCGACACCAGCTCCGCCAAGGCCTCGGCGCGGTATGCGTTCACGCCGGCGTTCGCGCTGCGCGGCACGGCGTCGAACGGCTTCCGAGCCCCATCGCTCGCCCAGCAGTTCTACACGATCACGACGACGAACTTCATGGTCGTGAACGGCCAGAACACGGGCGTCGAGACAGGCACCTTCCCGGTAGGCAGCGCGGCCGCGCTGGCCCTCGGTTCGCAGCCCCTGAAGCCGGAAAAGGCGCGCAACCTGAGCATCGGCGCGCAGTGGCAGCCCCTGCGCAACTGGACGACGACGGTCGACCTGTACCGCATCGACATCGACGACCGCATCGTGTTCTCGGCGAACGTCCAGCTGAACAACACGCTGAAATCGGCGCTGGCGGGCCAGGGCATCTACGTGGGTGCGGCGCGCTACTTCACCAACGCCGTCGACACCCGCACGAAAGGCGTGGACGTCGTCAGCACGTATCGCCTGAACCTGAAACAGGGTGCGCGCGCCGACTTCACCGTCGCGTACAACCACAACGACAACGCCGTTCGCCACGTCGCGGGGTCACCGGCGGTGCTGGCCGAGCAGAATCTCGTGCTGGTGGACCGCCAGACCGTCAACCGCCTGACCGTCGGCTCGCCGAAGGACAAGCTGAGCCTCACCACGGATTACACGCGCGGCATCTGGAGCAGCCACGCGGCCGTGACGCGTTACGGAAAATTCACCGTGCCGCAGAACGATCCCACGCTGGACCAGACCTATGATCCGCAATGGGTGCTGGACCTGTCCGCTAGCGTCAAACTGGCCGGCAACCTGCGCCTGACGGCCGGCGCCGACAACGTCACTAACCGCTATCCGGCCCAGGTGACGTCGGCCGCCAACCTGAACCTGAACGGCATCAACCGCTACAGCGGCTTCGCACCGAACGGCTTCAATGGCCGCTTCTACTACGTGAAGGCAGCGTACGCCTGGTAAGCCGCGCATCACGCTGCCCACCCTGCCCGCTGGCTGAGCGCCGTCAGCGGGTTTCGTCTGCCTGCCAGCCGCCGCCCAGCGCCTGGAACAGCGCGACGGTGTCCGCATAGCGCGCGGCCCGCGCCTGGACCAGCGCGATGGCCGCCTGCTGGTAGCCCTGCTGCGCCTGCAGCACGGCCGGACGGCCGGCGGCGCCCAGTTCCCATTGGCGCGTGGCGATCGCCAGGCTCTTTTGTGCCGCCTGTTCGGCCGCCAGCGCCGCCTGCAGCGCGCGCGCATCGGCATCGATCGCGTGCAGCGCATCGGCCACGTCGCGGAACGCCGCCAGCACGGTGCCGCGGTACTGCGCGGCGGCCTGGTCGTACAGCGCTTCCGCCGCCCGTTGCTGGTGCCTGAGCGCGACGCTGTGGAAGATCGGCTGCACGAGGTCGGCGCCGATGCTCCAGAAGCCCGTGCCGGCGCGGAACAGCGTGCCCGCGTCGAGCGCCGAACTGCCGAGGGCCGCAGTCAGTGTGATGTCGGGCAGCCGGGCCGCCCGCGCCGCGCCGATGCGGGCGCTCGCGGCGTGCAGCTGCGCCTCAGCGGCGCGCACGTCGGGCCGCCGTTCGACGAGGCTGGCCGGCAGGCTCACCGGCAGGTCTTCCGGCAGCGCGAGTTTATCGAAGTCGAAGCGCAAGCCGGTGTCGTCGGATGGATAACGACCCGCCAGCACGGCCAGCAGGTCGCGCTGCTGGGCGAGCTGTTTCTCCAGCGGCGGCAGGCTCGCCTGTATCTGTGCCAGCGCAGCCTCCTGCGCGGCCACGTCGGCCATGCCGACCTGCCCGGCCTGGCGCTGCCTGCGCGCGGCGCCGAGCTGCTTGCCGGCCAGCGCGACGAGATCCCTCGTCGCGTCCAGCTGGGCGCGCAGCGACGCTTCCTGGATCGCCGCCGCGACGACGTTCGCCGCCAATGTCAGCCGGGCCGCCTGGTGCTGGAAGCGCGCGACGTCGACCTGCGCATCGGCGGCTTCCACCTGGCGGCGCGTGGCGCCGAACACGTCCGCCGCATAGGCGATGTTCAGCTGGGCCGTGTGCAGCGTGTACAGCCCGGCACCGGATGCCGCCCCGCTTGCAACTGGAGACGCCGTCTTCTGGCGCGTGGGCGTCAGTTGCGCATCGATGGTCGGCAAATAAGCGCCGCGCTGGGCGGCGGCGGATTCGCGGGCCGCACGCAGTGCCGCCTCGGCCGCTTTCACGTCCGGGTTTGCCGCCAGCGCCGTGGCGACGATCCTGTCCAGCGCGTCGGACCCAAACAGCGTCCACCAGCGTTCGGGCACCTCCTGTCCCGCGACCAACCGCTGCGCGGTGCCGCCCTGGGTAGCCGCGGCCTCCGTCTGCGCGGCGAGCGGTGCGGCCGTGTAGCGGTCCACGCCAGGGGCCGGCGGCTTGCGGTAATCCGGCCCCGCGGCGCAGCCGGCGGCGAGCGCCGCCACGGCGGCCAGTATCGCGCAAGTGGTGAAGCGTGGCGTCATGCGCGCTCTCCTTCGATCACGGCCAGTTCGACCTTGTGCGCGCGGCGCGCGATGCGCCGCTCAACCATGTAGTACAGCGCGGGCAGCAGAACCAGCGTCAGCGCGGTCGCCGTCACGAGTCCGCCGATGACCACCGTGGCCAAGGGACGCTGGACGTCACTGCCGAGGCCATGCGCGAACGCGGCCGGCACAAGGCCCAGCGTGGCCACGGTGGCCGTCGTGAGCACGGGGCGCAGCCGTTCGCGCGCGCCCTCGACCACCGCGCGTTTCAGGTCATCCGGATGCTGGTCGCGCCAGCGGTTCAGGTTGGCGAGCATGACGACGGCGTTCAGCACCGCGACGCCGAACAGCGCGATGAAGCCGACCGCCGACGACACGTTGAACGTCATGCCGCGCAGGTGCAGCGCGATGAGCCCGCCCAGCAGCGACAGCGGCACCGCGAGCAGGATCAGCCCCGGCTGGCGCAAATTGCCGAATTCCGCGAACAGCAGCACGAACATCAGCGCCAGCGCGGCCGGCACGATCACCGCCAGCCTGGCCTGGGCGCGCTGCTGGTTTTCGAACTGGCCGCCCCACGCAATGCTGTAGCGGGAATGGTCGTACGGGATGTCGCGCTCGATGCGCGCCTGGGCGTCGGCCAGGAACGAGGACAGGTCGCGTCCGCGCAGATTCGTCCGCACGGTCAGGTGGCGCCGGTTCATCTCGCGCGTGATGGTCGTCTCGCCCTCGGCGAAGCCGATCTTCGCGACCTGGGCCAGCGCGACGTGCGCGCCGTTGGCAGCCGTCAGCACGAGGTCGCCGATCGCCTGCGGGTCACTGCGCGCGGGGCCGATGAAGCGGGCCGCGACGTCGTAGCTGCGGTCGTCGACATACACCTGCGTGACCGGACTGCCGCCGATGCCCGTCTGGATCAGCGCCATCACGTCGGCCACGTTGATACCGAGCCGCGCCGCGGCGGCGCGGTCCACGGCGATGCGTACCTGCGGCAGCGGCGGTTCCTGGTCGATGATGACATCAAAGGCGCCGGGCACGGTGCGAAGCAGCTTTGCGACCGATGTGGCGAGTCCGCGCGTCACGTGGAAGTCGTCGCCATAGACCTTGACGACGAGGTCGCTGTGCGCGCCGGCCAGCTTGTCGAGCACCCCGTCGATCATCGGCTGGGAAAAGCCGACGTCGGTGCCGGGCAGCTGGCGGTAGCGCGCGGCCAGCCGCGCAATCAGGTCCTGCTTGGTCATGCCGTGCGGCCAGGTGTCGTACGGGTGCAAGGTGACGGCACACTCGATGTGCGACGGCGTGAACGGATCGGTGCCGTCGTCGTTGCGTCCAAGCTGGGTGACGACGTGCGCGACCTGCGGCTCTTCCAGGGTGGCGGCGCGCAGCGCGTCGGCCATGCCGGCCGCCTTGGCCAGCGAGATCCCCGGCGGCAAGGTGACCTGCAGCCAGATCGAGCCCTCGTCCAGCGTCGGCAGGAAATCGCGGCCGATCGTCGCGCCGAGGACGATGACGGCGGCAAGCAGGACGCCGGCGAGGGCCAGCACGGCGCGCGAGCGGCCGACGAGGCGCTGCAGTAATGCGGCATAGCGTGGCGTCAGCCAGTCCAGCAGGCGGTTGTGATGGATCCGGCGCGGCTTGCGGAACGCCCAGTACGCCATGCCGGGAATGAGCAGCATCGTCATCGCCAGCGTGCCGAGCAGCGCGAAGCCGACCGCGAACGCCATCGGCGAGAACAGCTTGTATTCGATACGCTGGAACGCGAATAGCGGCAGGTAGGTGATCATGATGACCAGCATGCCGAGGAACGTCGGGCGCATCACCTGCAACGTGGCCTTCAGCGCATCCGCGCCGGACATCTGGCCGTACGGCTGCGCTTCGCGCCGGCGCAGGATATTCTCCAGCACGAAGATCGCGCCGTCCACGATGATGCCGAAGTCGATCGCACCGAGCGACAGCAGGTTGGCCGGAACCTTGAAATGGTGCATCAGGATGAAGGCGACCAGCAGCGACACCGGAATCGCGGCCGCCGCAATCAGCGCCGCGCGCGGGCTGCCGAGGAACAGCACGAGCACCAGGGTCACCAGCACGACGCCTTCGACCAGCGTGTGGCCGACCGTGTGCACTGTCGCGTCGACGAGGCTGCTGCGGTCCATGTACGGCACGACCTGCACGTCCTTCGGCAAGACGTGCTCGTTCAGGTCGCGCACCGCCTCGTGCACGCCGGCGATCACGCGCGACGGATTCTCGTTCTTGAGCAGCAGGACGATGCCGGACACGGCGTCGTTCACCCTGTCCTTGCCGAGGATGCCGTGGCGTTCCTGCTGGCCCAGCGTGACGGTGCCGAGGTCCTTCACGAGCACCGGCACGCCGTTCTTTTGCGCGACGACGACGTTGCCCAGGTCGTCGAGGCTGTGGATCAGGCCGACCCCGCGCACGACGAGCCCCTGCTCGCCGCGCTCAAGCACGCTGCCGCCCGCATTCGCGTTGTTGGCGGCGATCGCCTGCGTGACGGCGGACAGCGACAGGTTGTATTTCTGCAGCTTCGCCGGGTCGAATTCGAGCAGGAACTGCGTCGTCAGGCCGCCGAAGTTCGTCACGTCGACGACGCCCCCGACCTGCTTCAGGCGCGGGATGACCTTCCAACGCTGCAGCTCGGAGAGCTCACGCAGGCTGCGCGTCTTCGATTCCAGCGTGTAGCGGTAGATCTCGCCGATCGGCGACGTGAGCGGATCGAGCGTCGGCTGCGCGCCATACGGCAGCGCGACGCCGGCGATGCGTTCCTGCAGGCGCTGGCGCGACCAGTAATCCTCCGCGCCGTCCTCGAACACGACCGTGATCAGCGAGAGGCCGAACGTGCTCTTCGAGCGCATCACGTGCATGCCGGGCGTGCCCATGATCTCGCGTTCCAGCGGAATCGTGATCTGCTGCTCGACTTCCTCGGCGGCGAGGCCGCCCACCTGCGTGACGACCTGCGACGTGGTGTCGGCAATGTCCGGATAGGCTTCCAGCGGCAGCTGCGTCCAGCACCAGCCGCCGTACAGGGCGACGAGCGCGAACACGAGCGCGACGATGCCGCGCCGCTCGAAGCACAGGGTGACGAGGCGTTCAATCATTCAGCAGCACTCCATCCCTGGTCAGGACGCGCTCGCCCGCCTTCAGGCCCGCGACGACTTCGACGCGCTCGCCGACCTGCGGTCCGAGCGTGACGATGCGCGCCTCGAACGTCCAGGGCGCGACCTCGACGAACGTACGGGTGTCGAACCCGCCCTGGACGACGGCCGTCAGCGGCACGAGGATGCCCTGGTGCGGACGCGCGCGCAACGTCGCCGCGGCGAACATCCCGGGCTTCAGGCGGCCGTCGCGGTTGTCGCACGGCATGCGGACCTTGACGGTACGCGTGTCCGGGTCGAGCAGCGCGCCGACGAAACCCACCTTCGCTTCGCGCGGCTCCGGATAGGCGTCGAAACGCACGGATGCGGGCTGGCCGGCGTAGACGCGGCCCAGGTCTTTTTCCTGGGCGTTCGCGGTGACGAAGACGTGCGACAGGTCGGCCACCGTCATCAGCGGCGCCGTCGCGTCGTTCCAGTAGCCGCCGGCCGCCGCCGCGAGGTCGACCACGCGGCCGGCGATCGGCGCGCGCACGGCCAGCACGCGGCCACCGGCAGGCGACGCCTTGCCCGCGCCGAGTTGTGCCAACCGGGCGTCGGCGCGCGCGGCCTCGGTGGCGGCCTGCTCGTAGTCGCCCTGCGCCTGGTCCAGGTCGCGCCTGGCGGCGATCTCCGACGCGTCCAGCTCGCGCTGGCGCGCGAGGTTGCGCTGTGCGAGCGCGAGCGCGGCGTGCGCCTTGGCGGCGTCCGCGTGCGCCTGCGCGAGGTCGGCGGAATCGATCGTGAACAGCACGTCGCCCGCGCGGACCTCGTCGCCGAGGCGCCTGGCGATGGTGACGATGCGGCCCGTCACCGGCGTCAGCACCTTGACCAGGCGCGCCGGGTCAGCCTCGACGACGGCGGGCAGCGTGAACGGCGCCGCCACGGGATCAATGGCCAGGGTGGCGACGGCCAGCGTACGGCGCAGCGGTGAAGCGGCGGGCACGATGATCCGGGCGCCGTCGCGGCGCAGCGTCGGCGCGGGCGCGGCGCCGTCGGGCGTGTCGGCGGCGCGGGCATGCGAGGCGAACAGGCCCCGGCCCGCGAGGCCGAGCACGGCGAGTCCCAGCAGCGTGGGCACGAGATATTTGAGCAGGTAATGGCGCGGTGTCATGATTCCTCCGATGGGGCCAGGCCGGATTTTGCCGGGCATCGTACAAAATTATGTTGCACTGCATCCTGAATTGTTCTTCAGGGAAAGGCCGTGGCCACGCTGCTATACTCACGCCGATATCGAGGGCGCCCATGAACATCCTGCTGGTGGAAGACGATCACAAGGCCGCACGCCTGCTCGCGCGCGGCCTGGAAGAAGAAGACTTCGGGGTCACGGTCGCCCATACGGCGGAGGATGCCGACACGCAGATCGGTCCGGCCTGCGATCTCGTGATCCTCGACTGGATGCTGCCCGACGCAGACGGCATTGCGCTGTGCCGAACGTGGCGCGCGCGCGGCGTGCGCACGCCGATCCTGATGCTGACCGCGCGCGACGCGGTGGCCGACCGGATCGCGGGCCTGAACACGGGCGCCGACGATTACCTCACGAAGCCGTTCGTGTTCGACGAATTGCTGGCCCGGGTGCGCGCCCTGCTGCGCCGCGCCGGGCAGCCGCTGCTGGTCTGCGTCGGCGACCTGGCGCTCGACCCGCGCACCCATGCCGTGACGCGCGCGGGCATCGAACTGGATCTCACGCCGAAGGAGTACGCGATCCTGGAATTCCTCGCGCGCCATCCGGACGACGTCGTCAGCCGCCAGCAGCTGGCGGAGCACGTCTGGCATGCCGACCTGATCGCCATCGACAACCTGATCGACGTGCACATGAAGAACCTGCGGCGCAAGGTCGATCCGCCCGGCGCATTGCCGCTGATCCGCACCGTGCGCGGCCGCGGTTTCCACCTGTCCGACGGACGCGGCGATGCTTAGCCTGCGCCACCGCCTCGCGCTGATCCACTGGGTCGCCATCGTCGTGATCGTGGCGACGGCCGCGGCGGCCGGATGGTGGCAGCTGTCGCGTTCCGTGCAGGGCCAGCTGGACGCGGCTCTGCTTGCGCTGGCCGAGACCGAGGCCGGCATGCTGGCCGACGCCCGCGGCGAAGGCGTCCGCGTGCACGAGGCGCCGGCCGGTAGCGCGCCGCCGTCGCTGGCCCGGCTCGACCGCCTCGTGCAGATCGTCGACGCCAGCGGCCACGTCCTGGCCCGCAGCGCCAACCTGGGCGCCGGCGCCCTGCCCGTGACGCCCTGGCTGCGCACACAGCTGGCCGCCGGCGAGACCGTGTTCGAGACGCTGCCGCACGCCAGCGAAGAGCCGCTGCGCTTGGTGTCCGTGCCCACGCTGGTGAACGGGCGCCAGTTCGCCGTACAGGTCGCGGGCTCGCTGGACGACGTCGACCACGTGGTGCATTCGGCGGCGCTGCTGTTCGCGGGCATGTCCATCGCGCTGCTCGCGGCCGTGGGCCTGGCCGGGACCGCCGTGACGCGCCGCGTGTTCGGCGCGATCGACGGCATCGCGCAGCAGGCCCGGCGCATCGGCGAGACGAACCTGGACGAGCGCCTGCCCCATTCCGGCACGGACGACGAGATGGGCCACCTGGTCGATACGCTGAACGAGATGCTGGAACGGCTGGAGCGCACGTTCGACACGCAGCGCCGCTTCACGGCCGACGCGTCGCACGAGCTGCGCTCCCCGCTGTCGCGCCTGCGCACCGAGATCGAGATCACGCTGCGCCGGCCGCGCGACGTCCAGGACTACGTGGTCACATTGCGCTCGTGCCTCGACGAGGTGGAGCGGCTGACCATGCTCGTGGAAGAACTCTTGATGCTCGCCCGCCTCGACGCCGGCGAAGAACGCGGCCCCGTCGAACCGATGGCCCTGAACGTGCTCGCCGAGGATGCGGTGCGCCGGATGCAAGGATCTGCCCGCGACCGGCAGGTCGAGATCGTGCTCGATATCGCTGGCCGCGTGGCCGCGAGGGTGGCGCCGGCGCCCGCAAGCCTCGTGCTGGCGAACCTGCTGGACAATGCCGTCAAGTTCTCGCCGCCCGGCGGCAAGGTGACGGTGCGCGTCGCGGCCGACGGCGCCGACGCCGTCCTGAGTGTCGCGGACGAGGGGCCGGGCATCGCCGACGCCGACCTGCCGTTCCTGTTCGACCGCTTCTACCGCGGCGCCGGCGCGCGTGCCGGCACCATCGCGGGCGTGGGCCTCGGGCTCGCCCTGTCGCAGGCGATCGTGCGTGCATACGGCGGGCGGATCGCGGCCGCCAACGGGCCGGTGCGCGGCGCGCTGCTGACCGTCTCGCTACCGCTCGCGCGCACCGAGGGTTAGCGTGACGCAGCGGCCCAGCGGCTCAGCGGCTCAGCGGAAAACCGGTCCTGCCACGGTCAAGCCGACCGTGACGTAGCGCTCGGCGCCGGGGCGGCCCATGCGGCTGCCCAACCCGGCATCGACGGCCAGCCGGTCGGGGGCCAGGGTATAGCGCACGCCGACCTGGGCGAAGGCGTGGCCGTGCCCCGTGCCATAACCTTCCAGCGTCAGCGTCAGCCGGGGCCGCGCGGCCCATTCCGCGCCCATCGCCCAGAACCCGTCGTTGCGGCCATCCGCGCGCGTGCGCAGCCAGCCGACGTTGGCGTGAACCAGTACGCGGTCGTCGAGCAGCGATACACTGACGGGGACGAGCACCGACAGGTCGCCGGCCGCGCGCTCCCCCGGGCGGAACTGGTTCGCGATGGTGAGGCCGACACCCCAGTCGTTCGTTTGCAGCGGACGGAACACGGTCTTGGCCTGGACGATGCCGGAGCGAAACGCGTCGGCCGGACCGTCGGGCCCGACGCGCCCGATCCCCGCCGCGAGTTCCCAGGTGCCCCCGACGTTACACGCAGGCATGATCCAGTATTCCGTCCGGCCAGGGATGCGCTGCGTCCAGTTCTCGACCTGGCAGTTGCCGGGGCCGGTAATGGAGGCGTCATCCACGACCATGGGACGCGTCGCCTGTGCACTGGTGCAGGCGACCAGGGCCGCCATCGGCCAGGCGGTGCGATTTGGGGAGAACGGCTGCATGGGCCGATTCTAAGGGACGTTCGCGCAACACGACGTTCCTCTGTCGTTCCGGAGTTGCCGGTCTTAAATAGATAACGTACACTAACGCGGCACTGTTATCGATACCCAATACTACTATCTTTACGGAGGAGACAACATGAAACGACGCCACGTCCTGGCGGGATTGGCCGCGACCCTTCCCGCGCTCGCCCTGCCGCGGCATGTGCTGGGGGCAGATATGTCGCCCGGAGGGCTGGTACCCACGGCCGCCGGCCCGTTCGCACCCGACTGGGATTCGCTGACGCAATACCGTACGCCCGACTGGTTCCGCAACGCCAAGTTCGGCCTGTGGGCCCATTGGGGACCGCAGTGCGAGCCCGAGTTCGGCGACTGGTATGCGCGCAACATGTACAAGGAAGGTAGCGACGCCTACCGTTACCACGTGCAGAAATACGGCCACCCGTCGAAGTTCGGGTTCAAGGACGTGATCCGGCAATGGCGCGCCGAGCAATGGGATCCGGACGGCCTGCTGGCCCTGTACCGCAAGGCCGGCGCCCGCTATTTCGTCGCGCTCGCCAACCACCACGACAATTTCGACCTGTATGACAGCCGCTTCCAGCCGGGATGGAACGCGACGCGCATCGGGCCGAAGAAGGACCTGATCGCAGGTTGGGCGAAGGCGGCGCGCGCGCAGGGACTGCGTTTTGGGGTCAGCGTCCATGCGAGCCACGCGTGGACCTGGTACGAGGTCGCCCAGGGCGCCGACAAGACGGGGCCGTTGGCGGGCATCCCATACGACGGTGTGTTGACGGCGGCCGACGGCAAGGGATTATGGTGGGAAGGACTGGATCCTCAACTCCTTTATGCCCAGCAGCACCCGTTGAGCCGCAAGGTCGAGCGCCCCGAATTCAACGCGCAGTGGGCCTGGGGCGCCGGGGCCGCGCTGCCGTCGCGCAATTACATGGAAACCTTCCACAACCGCACCATCGACCTGATCGACAAATACGATCCGGACCTCGTCTACTTCGACGACACCGCCCTGCCCCTGTGGCCGGCCAGCGACGTCGGCCTGCGCATCGCCGCACACATGTACAACCGCAGCCTGGCCACGCGCGGGCGGGTGGAAGCTGTCATCAACGGCAAGATCCTGGACGAGCGCCAGCGCCGCTCGCTCGTGTGGGACATCGAGCGCGGCCAGACCGACGCCATCGAACCGCTGCCCTGGCAGACGTGCACCTGCATCGGCGGCTGGCATTACTCGCGCCCGGGCTACGAGCGTAACGAGTACAAGAGCGCGCAGACGGTGGTGCACATGCTGGTCGACATCGTGAGCAAGAACGGCAACCTGCTGCTGTCCGTGCCCGTACGCGGCAACGGCACGATCGACGAAAAGGAACAGGCGATCGTCGAGGAGATCGGCCGCTGGATGGCCGTCCACGGCGAAGCAATCTATGATACGCGGCCGTGGACCGTGTTCGGCGAAGGGCCCGCGCTGCACCGCACGGCACCGCTCACGGACCAGGGCATGAACGAGGGCAAGAACGCGCCGCTGTCGGCCGCCGACATCCGCTTCACGGCGAAGGACGATACCGTGTTTGCCTTCGTGATGGGCTGGCCCGCCGGGCGCGAGATCACGATCACGGCGTTGGGCACGGCTGCCGGGCACCTGAAGCGGCCCGTCGCACGGGTGGAGTTCGTGGGCACCGGGGCGGCGCTCGCGTTCCGTCAGGCACCGGACGGCCTGAAGGTGACGCTGCCGGCAGCAAAGCCGGCCCTGCCCTATGCGTTCGCGCTGAAGGTGCTCGTCGCCTGACGCGCCTTACTTGACGCGCTGCTTTTCCAGCTTGCGCGCCAGCGTGCGCCGGTGCATGCCGAGCCGGCGCGCTGCCTCGGAGATATTGAAATCCGTCTCGGCCAGCACGGCGTGGATGCGTTCCCATTCCAGCGTCTTGATCGACGTGGAGCGGTTCGTCAGTTCCAGGTCGGTGTTGCCGGCGACGTGGCCGAAGGCGGCCTCGATGTCGTCCGTGTTCGACGGCTTGGCCAGGTACTGGCAGGCGCCGAGCTTGATCGCCTCGACCGCGGTGCCGATGCTGGCAAAGCCCGTCAGGACGACGATCTGCATGTCCGGGTCGTGCGCATGCAGCATCTGCACGCACGCAAGGCCGGAGCTGTTGCCCTTCAGTTTCAGGTCGACGACCGCATAACCGGGCGCGTGCTCCTTCAGGAGTTCCTGTGCCTCTTCCAGGCCGGGCGCCTGCAGCACCTTGTAGCCGCGCCGTTCGAACGAGCGGCCGAGCGTGCGGGCGAACGCGTCGTCGTCCTCGATGATCAGGAGGAGGCGTCGGTCGTTGTCGTTATCGTCGTCAATGGACATGTCAGGTTTCCTTGTCGAGCGCGATCGCGGACAGCGGCAACGTCAGCGTGACGGCAGCGCCGCCTTCCGGCCGGTTGCCGGCCTGCACCGTGCCGCCCAGGGTGCGGGCCACGTTCACGACGAGGAACAGGCCGAGGCCGCCGCCGGGACGGCCCTTGCTGGACTGGTACGGTTTGCCGAACTGGGCCAGCATCGCGGGCGCGAAGCCGGGACCGCGATCGAGCACGGTCAAAACGAGGGTGCCGTCCGTCACGCCGGCGTCCACGCCGACCCAGTCGGGCGACGCTTCCAGCGCATTGTCGAGCACGTTGTCGATCATTTGCTTCAGGGCCGAATCGAAGGCGACCGGCAGGTCGTGGTCGATCCGGTTCACATAACTGAATTCGCGCACGGGGCGGCTGTGCTGCCATTCGTCGACCAGCTTGTCGAGGAAGCCGCGGATCGTCGTGCGCGCGGCCGACTCGCCCCGCGCCTCGCCGGCCGACAGCAGGATGCCGCTGACGATGGATTTGCAGCGCTTGAGCTGGGTCTCCATCTCGCTGATTTCTTCCAGCAGGTCGGGATTGGCCTTGAATTCGCGCATGCGTTTCCAGTCGCCCAGGATCACGGACAGCGTCGCCAGCGGCGTGCCCAGCTCGTGCGCGGCGCCGGAGGCCAGCAGGCCCATGCGGACGATGTGCTCTTCCTCGGCGGCGCGCTGGCGCAAGTCCGCAAGCTGGGTCGCCTTGCCCCGCAGGGTGTTGGTGATACGCGAGATGAACACGACGAGCAGCGCCGCGTTCAAGGTGAAGCAGATCAGCATGCCCTGCACGTACAGGCTCGAGATGCCGCGCGCATGGTCGAACGGCAGCGCCAGCGGCTTCGCGAAGACGGACAATCCCGCCAGGCAGGCGAGCGTGATGCCGACGATGGTCCACGTCGACCACGCCTCCAGCAGCACGGCCGACAAAATCACCTGCAGCAGGTACAGGAAGGCGAACGGATTCGTCGTGCCGCCCGACAGGTACAGCTGCATCGTCAGGCTGGCCACGTCGACGAGCAGCGCGAGGAACAGCTCGCTGTTCGTGACGGGGCGGTGTTCGTGCCAGCGCAAATGGCTGGCGATGTTGAAGGCGATCAGGCAGGCCAGCACCTCGAGCATCTGCACGAGCGGCAGGCGTACGTCGAAGATGAGGATCGCGCCGGCGATCGTGGTGATCTGGCCGATGACGGCGATCCAGCGCAGCTCGATCAGCTGCAGCATGTTCTTGTGGCCGGCGACGTATTCGACGTCGGCGGCGGACGCGGTGCGGGCCTGCTGTGCGGCGGCGACGGTGCCGGCGCCGATCTTGTCAAAGCCCCGTTCGAATATCCGTTTCAGCAGTTCAGTCGTTTCGTTCATCGTCGCCCGTGTCGTCGCTCCGGCCGCGCGCGACCCACCACCAGCCGGCCGCGACCATCAAGGCAAGAGCATACCAAGTGAATGCATAGACGAGGTGGCTGTTGTGAAAATTCACGACGGTCAGACCGCCAACGGGCTGGTCGGGGCTGCCGGACGGATTCTGGCCGGCGGCGGCGTCCACGAAGAAAGGCGCGACCGGCACGGCGGCCAGGCCACGCGCCGCCGCGATCGCGGCCACGTCGCGAGTGTACCAGCGGCCGGCGACCGGATCGTTCGTGCGCGTGAAGGTACCGTCGTGTTCGCTCGTGCGCAGCAGGCCGGCGACGTCGACGGCCGACCCGGCCGCGCCGGCACACGGATTGCCCTGCGCCCGCGCCGCCGTGTAGCGCGTGCGCGCGCCCAGCTCGGCGGGAATGAAGCCGCGGTTGACGAGAATGATGGTGCCGTCGGCCGTGCACAGCGGGGTGAGCAGCCAGTAGCCGCTGCCCTCTTCCGTGAGCGCCTGGACGGGGGTGGTGAGATCGTAGAGATAGGTACCGTGCAGCCTGATGCGGCGGTACTCGTCGGATGCGGAAGTGATGCCGGCCCAGCGGTCGCGCGATGGCGGCGGCGCCGGGGCGGCGTGCACGCGTGCATCCACGCGTGCGATGAGGTCCAGTTTCCATTGCAGGCGGAAGACCTGCCAGGTGCCCAGACCGGCGAAGAGGACGATCAGCAGCAGCGCCGCGACTGCCAGGATGGGGGATATCCCCCGCCGGGCGAACGAAGAACTGCGCGGCGCCGCGCGATCGTCTCCCGCCATTACTGCATGTCGTGCATGCCGTGTACCGAACCGCCGTCGTTGCCCATGTTGGGCATCATGTTGGCGTTCATGTGGTACATGACCCAGATCGAACCGGTCAGGACGATGAACAGCAGGATGGCCGTCAGGATCAGGGCCATCATGTTCCAGCCGCCTTCC